>Ga0209489_102775_pt1 | contig 35015 bp, 12 predicted proteins | sample SiratrowhiteBW_FD_187527 | JGI IMG/M metagenome (GOLD analysis project Ga0209489, IMG submission 187527) | Root nodule microbial communities of legume samples collected from California, USA - Siratro white BW (SPAdes) (version 2) | ecosystem: Host-associated > Plants > Roots > Nodule | place... | reverse complement strand
TATGTATATGTATGTATATTAAAAACATTGTTAATGAGCTAACTGACCAAATTATTGAGGGATTTTAATTTAGTCCCACGTAATCCAAAAACGAAAAAAAAAAAACATACAGAAAAAAACTTGAATGTGAATTTTTCAATCAAGTACTCTGTTAATAATATTTTACCAGTCATGTATCAAGAATTTCAATTTTTTTTACAATGCTAAATTTTATTTTTCTGCATTATAATGTTAATTTCTTTTCTCCTTACCTTTCTCTATGATGTATAAGTAACATTTATTTTTAAAGTAATTTTGTCTATATAGGCGTTACCAATAAGTAATAACCTAATTATTTCCTCCTAAAATGAGAATGAAAAGTTTTAGTAGGAAAATGTTCTATTTTGGTTGCCATTTTACATTATCAATGAAACATTAAATATTCTTTTAGTGTATACTTAAAATTTTATTTACTATGAAATGAATAATTGCTTGAGGTAAAAATTATGTATAAGTATACAAAATTATTTGGTTGAAAATATGAACAAGTCTCTAAATACTATTAAAATGTTTTCCAAAACAAACTGAAGAATTTGCATTTATGTGTAGCAAGACCTTTGCAATTGTTGAAACTTGATTAGTTGTATTGAATTTGTGGTAGGTTTTAGATAACATTCATATGTACCTAATCACCGACTAGTATGATGTTAAGAGTTAGCATTATAATTTTTGCATTTTTTATTTCTATGAAAAATTATTTTATTGTAATAATTATTATAGTATCTAACTTTTTAAGATGTTTGGTTGAAAAGGAAGTGAAAAGTGGAGTGATAAACAATTGTGAAAATGGAAAAGATAATGAAACAGTAGTTAGCAGCAAATAGCATAGCATTAAGCAGTTCCATCCATTTTTGTTCCTTACACACTTCGTTTTCCCGCAAAATTGTTTCTTTCTCTGTGCTTTTGCTTTCTTTCTCTTCCTTCATTCATAAATCTCAGCCGTTCATCAGATTGGGCCTCCCTGTTCATCTTGATCGCCACTCATGGAGGTCCGTTCCAACCCCGCCGCCGGCAACTCCTTCGACCACCGTCGACCGCCCGCGGTTACGTCGAAGCAGCCGCTGCCGTCTCCTCACTCCGTCGATACCTCCGCCGTTTCTCAGAGGTGAGTAAAATTTGAAATCTTTCTTCTTTTCTGTTTGATTCGTTAAAAGGAATCTTTCGAAAATTTGCACCTCTTTCCTACTCTCACGTAGGAATAAAAGTGAAAAATGAAATTTTGTTTTCGAATTTCGCTTCTGTTTTGCGTTATCAGAATTGGGTTCCTTCATGGCAAGCGAATTTGAGTTTGGAAATTTTGATCCTGAATACGATACCCGGTTCATTATTCAGTTTTTAGATATTTCTTTTTGAATTTTGATGTTGGGTTTTGGAATTGTATTTGATGGTTTTGTTTTAATGTAATTGCAGACTCCAGAAGGAATTAATGGCTCTCATGGTATGTCTCTTTTTACTTGAATTATGATTATTGTTGTCATTATTGTTATGGACCTTTTCTCTTAAAGTCTCCTACATCTCTAATACTTTTTTTGTAGAATAAATTCTGATTTAGAAAGTTGAATTCTCAAGGTTCATCTAGAAAATCATGATCATTTATAAAGTTATTGTAATTTGTTATTTTGTTCTCACTGGCACTAATACTATGAAATGTTGAAAATGGCTTTCCCTGCAGATGAGTGGAGGAGATATTGGAGTATCGGCTTTCCCTGATGGTGAGAGTATTTTTACATGGATTGGTACAGTTGAAGGTGGAAAAGGAACTCTGTATGAGGGTTTGTCTTATAAACTCTCCTTACGTTTTCCCCTGGACTACCCTTTTAAGCCCCCACAAGTGAAGTTTGAGACAATGTGTTTTCATCCAAATGTTGACCAGTTTGGCAACATTTGTCTGGACATCCTTCAGGTATTCATTATTTGTGTTTTGGTGTGTTTGGCTCTACCTTTACTATGGATGCCAAGGATATATAGATGAAGTTTCAATTTTTATTGCATCAATCTGCACCAAGTGTTCCATCCATCAACTACATTCTCTTGGGGCTATAATAACTGTCCCACTTGTATGTTTCTACAGGACAAGTGGTCTTCAGCTTATGATTGCAGAACTATTCTTCTGTCTATTCAAAGTTTATTGGAAGGTCTGGTCTTGATATCTTTTGAGTTTTGCATTCACCTATGCCTGCTTGTCTGATCAATTTGCTTTCTAATAACAGAGCCTAACTTGGAGAGTCCTCTAAACAGCTATGCTGCAGCACTTTGGAATGACAAGGAAGGTTTGGAAAAATATATTTTAAAACTGCCAACATTGTTTCTGTTATTTCATTTATTTCAATTGCTGTATTCCTGGACAAAGGTTGTTGGGTTTTTCTTAACTTTAAGTTCTGGAGATTTTTGTAGAGTGCATATTTTAATTGGGGCTGTGAATATGCCTTGCAGATTACCGGAGAATGGTTCACAAACAGTATTTTGTTGGAGAAGCTCTTGAAAGCTGATTGATACAATTCCAAAGCGAGATCAGTTAGTTTCCACATCATTGTTGCGAATGTTTGCCTGAAAAAAGCTCTTTATGAGTGCCATTTTTTTTTTTTTTAATTTGCTTTGATATTGTAACCTGAAACTACGGGACTTCTAAGTCATTTGAAAGTCTTTTAATAACATTCTGTATAGAAGTAGTGAAAGTTCTCATTGCAAAAAAGTCACATGATCCAAATGACTTCTTTGTGGTATAGTTTTCCTCGGATGTACAATTCTTACAACTGTATATTGATGTTACGTAATATCTACTTGAAGTTCATGCAGGGTTTCGTCTATTTGGATTCTTTACTAGCTGGAACTCTCATTTGTTTGAGTAAAAAGTTGACATACTACTTCAAGTGCATTGCCCCATTTTGTTGAATACTTTCAATCTTCTATAAACAGCCTCTTTTTTAGATCCACTAGGGCAGTATTAATATTCCACCTAATAATTAAAGAAGCAATTCGTCATAATAATCAATGCAATAATTTCCCTTTTTGTTCTATAATTATACTGATACTGATATTTTGATCTGAGCATATTCTTAAACCGCAGATCATTTAAAATTGAGAAATTTCGTGTTACATATTAATGGTTTTTATATTTTTAACGTAATAGATATTATTTTTTAATTTATTTTTACTTTTATTTCCTTAACCTATTTACAGGAAGAGCTACTTTCATTTAGAGGGAGAGACAAGCTACCCTCCCCAGATTCTTTCATATATAACTTTTTAGAAAAACAATATAATATTTTAGATATTTTATTTATTTGACCAACCAATTCATACCATTTGACTCGGGTATAGCCTGCATCCTACAAACTCTACATTTTTTAATATCAATATCGGTAAATTCCCAAAAGTAAATAATGTTTGTTAAGTCCGTTGGATTAATTAACTAAATGATTAAACATTTTCTGTACATGTGAAAAATACTTATTTAGTAGAAATTTTCGTGTTCAATTTCTGCGGACAAGTAGTTAGACATTATGTTTTCAATGTCATGGAAAAGGTCTATTTAATAGAAAACCCTGATGTGTGAAAAATACGTTGGAATAGTGATAGTTATATTACTTATGAAGTCTTTGATGGAATGTACAAGAAAATAAATACTTATGACAAAAAATGTTTACAGTGCACCTAAATTAAAAAATTTAATAAGGACTAAGGAGGACTTTTTTAGTTCCTTAATTGAGTTTTAAAGCGTTTCTGGAACAGCTAAGTTGACTAGGTGTACATAAGTGCCATTTTTGGTGATGTACCTTGGTCGGAAAGTGACAGTTAATTAGGTACATGTCATGTCCAAAGCGACAGTTAATTAAGTTTATTATCTAAGACGTCTTTATTATGTTTTTGAAATTGCTCTTTGAATAACAATTCTTCAAAATGATAAAACCGAGAAAGCTAGATCTTCTTTCATGCAGTTGCACAATCAAGTTTGGATTCAATACACGGTTAGGTACATAGTACAGTTCAGTTATGTAACACAGAAAAGAAACCAGCATCAGTTTCATTAGGATCACGGTCTAAAGACAAAATGCACATTAAAATCTTTCTTGAAGACTGATAAAAATTTTCTCATTACTGTACCACACCTGTGAAAATTTCACTCATTACAGTTTCACATTGGCCGAACGTAAATAAATTTACAAAAAACTATGAAACTAGACATTTTCTGTAGCATCTGTCTGCAACTCCCCTGAACTTCGTGCACCAGCCAACCTCTCTGCAGCCAATCTCTCTTCCAGTGCTCGAGCACCTCTTTCTCTGCAAGAAAAGAGCACTTACAACGGTGAGTTGTTTTAAGCAATGTAATTGCTTCAACAATGGAAATTGCTTTTAGTTTATCAAATAAAACCCAAATCAAAGAAGAAAACAAAGCAAAAAGTCATTTTTCAATAACTTTTTCTAATTTCTTTTAGCAGAATCATTTACCACCGAGCAATTTATTGTAGTCTTTTTATTGTCTACTTATGAAAAAGTTTCGTCATGCATTGGTTCACTCCAATAATTTCTAATATATAATACAGGGTGAGTTAAAACTAAAGCAAAGAAATGTGAAGTTACCGTCTCCTAGAGGCCTCAATGGGGTCAGAACCTGGCAAAGGTTCACCTCCGAGAGTGTAACCTCGAGCATCATTAGAAGCATCTGCTCTTCCACAGCAGAGCATTCGATGAAAGATTGATGCAATAGGGTCTATAACCGGTCTGAAAGACAGCAAAACGTAAAAAAGTTGGTTAAAAAGATCACAAGAGGTTGTAAAGCATCATAAAATATTGCAGGCAAACTAAAACCATAACTTACCTAAAAAAATCTGGAAAAAATGTAGAAAATGCAAAATCCTCACTTGGATCACCTTTGAGTTTCGTTTCTGGTTTTCTCTGCCAGTATCTGAGGTAAATCCAGCTAGTATATGTACCAAATATTACAGTTGGAAGATATGATGTCGCCTCTAGTGTCCAGAAGCTCGTAGCAATAGAACACAATAAAGTGATAGATGGTAACCACTGAACAGAAATGGAAGTGGTGTCAGTGCCATATTAAGATGATCACCACAAACCCATAGTCACTGAAAAGTAATGAATTAAAATTAACGGAAAAAAAAATTAGAATATCAAACCTTCACTTTTATCTTAAGGAAAGGAAGCTCTTGATCTGGTATAATTTGCTTGATGCCAACCAAGAAGCCAGATATAACTCCATGAAATCCAGAGAGTGGTATATAACTAGAACAATGCAATATTATAAATATCAGAAAAATTGGACCACAGAGCAAATGGCACATATGATGTGTACTAGATTTGAACAAATGATAGCATATAATAAAATGACGTGAGGGACCTAAAAAATGTTGAAGTTCAAACATTCAATACTTTTAATGTTCAGCTTAATAAATACCAAACCAAGAATGTTTTCTTATTTGAAGCAGAAAGAGTAACCAATTAATCTCCAAATAGAAGTGTATTTTTGTTATTTACCGACCCCTATGATAGTCTTTTCGTTTATGTTTGAGATGGGAAGAATGTTTACTGTTAAGTTGTTTAATGACCTGTATAGCAATCTTAATACTAATGTAGTACTAGTCACATGACCTCTAGGCTATATATGTCACTGAAAATCTAGAATCTCTAGGTTTACTTCTACAATCAAGGGGTTGTGATTCATTACTGCATGCTAATTAAGGATGAGAGCCATTGTTATATAAGAGTTACTATAATTAAAAGAATCAATCAGGGATTGCATACCATTGTTTAAGAGAAATTTAATCGTAAACTTAAGAGGAAAAAAACCAACTATAAATAGGAGAGACAAAACCAAGGAAGGACGAATGCACAATGCTCCAGCACATTAGTCTCCTAACCTCTTGGTTAGAACAAGAAGAATGGAGAGTCCAAGTGCAGTGCAATGCGAAATAGGGAAATCAAAGGAACACATCCAAAATAAGTTAGCCAACTTACAGGTAATGTTCCAGCCTTGTAATGTAGTACAAAGCAATAGCAGTGATGAAAATGCAGAGAGAATTCAGAAAGTTAACTAGAAAGATGAACTTTATAAATTCCCTGGGACCCCATACTGGTTCAAGCAGCTTCCCAATGAAGAGAAGACCAATTGTGCTGATCACTACCTTTAAAAAGTGGAGTAAGACAAATCTTAATTGCGAAATTTTGTTTAAAGCAAGAGAAGCATAATTGATGGAAGAGTATGTGCATCTTTAACATACCCCATAGACAGATTGTTCAAGGTAACCGGCTGTAACGAGGTTCCAGGCAAATGGGATAGTTCTGCAAAAACGAAACCAATTTGAAAATAAGTTTCAAGCCAATTAAATGCATGTTTAGATTAAAGTCTCCAAATCTAAGTTTGCAAACTGAGATTGTAAAAGTAAACCAAGTCCTACTTCTACAAAACTTGAGTTTCAGGACAAAATTTTAATGTGCAAACGTGCTTTTGAGAGTAACCAAACATGTCATGGAACTGAGTTTAGAGCAGCTTTGATGGAAAACCAAACATAGTCTAAACTTGTCTTTGACATGAACTGCATTGTTATACAGTGTTAATAGATAGATAGAAAGATACCTGGCCGGAATGAGGGCGAGGTAGGTGACAGCGGAAGGGAAGAGGTGAACGACAATGTGAAGAGCAATGAGGACGACGGAGAGACCCTTGCAGAGGCGCGTGAACCCAGATGCACCCAACAACCTCGTACCCTGTAACTCATTCGTTGCAATGGTATGTTTAAAAAGTACATTCTCAATTTTTTTCTCAAAAAACATAAACAAAGAAAGACAGAGAAAGAGTGAGAGATACCTGCGACTGCGACGGCGGTGGCGTGCTCATGGAGGCCAGATCCTGGATTTGAATCTGAAGAAGTGGAAGAAGAAGACAAGATTCGGTTCCATTCACTTCACTGCAACTATGTAGTTGACGTAACTGTAAAAAGTAGTTAAGTAAAAATCTGCTAATAATTAATTGGTGTTATTACTCTTCCAATTACAGTACTTTTTGTGTTGTTGGATTGGATAGTGTGAAACTCAATTCTACAAATCCTTTACCTTCCTTCCTTCTCTTCCCTTGCATTTCACCTCCAACTCCTACCTTTCTATATTAAGACGCATCTCGTCTTTCATTTCATGCTCTACTCTCTCTTCTGCAATGCAATGCATTTAGACAACCTTCAAACTTAATGGGTATTTGACTTAATTTTAAAATTGTAAATTACAACATAACTCTAATAAATGAGGTAAAAATAGGTTATCACTTTGAAATACAATAAATACAATAAATACGGTAGATTATTTTGAAATATTGATACATAATTAAAACAAAAAGAATTTAATAAAAAAATACAAAATATTATTTATATTTTTACTAATCATTATTTAAAAAATAGTTAATTACAAAAAAATTAAAAATAAATAAATATCAAATATAACATTTAATGATAATATATATATATATATATATATATATTATTAATAAGTGTATTTAATTTTGAAGAATTATTTTTAATTAAATTTTATTTATTAATATTCTTTATTTTAAATTTAAGTACATCTTTCATTTGTTTTAGTAAATTTAAGTTGACTGTTTATATTTTTTATTATAACTTATTAATAATTTTATAAAAATAAAATAAGAATTTAAAAAATTCATATTTAATCTCCTAAAAATATAGTAAAAAAATATTTAATTTTTTAAGTAAGAGAATTAATAAAAAAAGTAAATTTAGAAAACATTTATAATTATTATTAATATGTATCAGTATCCAAGAAATACAAATTAAAAACTATTTTTATTTACAAATTATTTTTATTTAGACTAATAATTTTAAAAGTTTTAATTTAAATAAAATATAAAAATAATTTATATTTACAAAAACAACAGTAAATTTCAATAAAACAAAGTAGTTTAGATTGTAGGAATTTTTTCTTTACAGATTTCAATTAATTATGATTTAGACTAAATTGTATGTTTTAATAGAATAATTAATTTGTGATTTTATTACATTATTTAGGATTTATGTTTAATTTTAAATAATTTAGAAGAGATGTTTTAAATAATTTTAGTAATGTTTTATATATTAAAATTAATTTAATCCAATTTATTTTAATTTTTTACCATCTTATTTCATAAGAATTAATTAGTAATTTCAGAAATATATGAATTAAAAAAATAAAAACAAATCTATAACATTTATCAAATCATTTCCAAACTTTCATAATTAATCCACTCAAATCCGTTCAAATCTTAAAATCCCTTAATTAATCCAAATAACCCTTTCATCCACCTATAATCTACTCAAATCCTTTCAAATCCATTCTCTCAAATTCACTCCCTTAACCAAACAATGCTTTAACTCATTAATGAGTTAAGAAGAAAAACAAATATATCTTTTTAAAACTTTGCAAGAAATTTCATAGCATCGGTATCTGTCCATATTTCTTTGTACCCTATTTTTACACGAAAAGAAATGCTAAAATTAATTTTATTACTCCCAATAAATGTTATATATCTTTTATGAAAATAAATTTTAGCCCGCTGAAGAAAAAGTTAGTAAAAAATAAAAGTTATTTCCTCTAAAAAGGATTTCGCCGAACACATTAATACATCTCTCACACACGTACACGTCTTCTATAAAAATTCAAGGATTTCCTCTAAATAGTGTATTTTGAAATGCAAAAATAGTTAGTTACTCCCGACAAAAGTCTTTATTGTGTACAAAACTAATAATTGAATTGTAATTAATACACTTTAGAGATTCAATTGTCTATTAACCACGTTGATAGACGTATTGGTGTTCGTCCATGTTATAGCATGCTAAAATATCAGCAAAGTTGCATTCATAAATCAATGTTTCAATATAAAATGCATATATTGATCTTCTAAAACATCTGATCTTTCAAAATTTAGCTCATATGAAGAAAAATCGTTGTTACCAAATACAAGTGTCCATTCCGCCAGAGAAAAAATAAGGCTATTTTCCCTATAGTCTTTTTTGAGAGGCAAAGTAAAATTATTTATTAACAGATAAGTGAACGCACACAAGGCGTGTTATATGCATCAATGTTTCCAGTAGCTTCTAAAATTAACATCTACAACAGCATTTTAAATAGTTCAATGCATCTCCCTCCTCACACTATCATTAATCGTATAACTTTTCACTTGTGATAATATAACTAAAATAAGTGCTTTGACTGAATAGCAACCAAATGAACTAAGTAAAATAAGAAATGAGTATTGGTGACAATGTACTGAGGACTGAAAAAGAAAATTAGTAGCTGAAAGACTTTTTCATTTTTGAAAAATTGGGACACTTTACATGAAAAACTTTACATACTTGTAGGGTATCTAGATATTGATAACAGCATCAGTACAGCGTACAGAGTTTCCCGTGTATAAATTGTAACTAGAAGACATTGCAATCCTATATGCCTACATTTCGCCTGCCTGACACCAAATTTGCTCCAAATCTAAAATACCCAACTAAAGCTACATAGACAATTGCTTTTGCTGTTATCCGTAGAAATACACCGTTGTTTTTCTACTTGGAAAATTGTTGGACACGTAGAATGATCTCTCCCTGCTGAGAATACTAAATATTTTAAGAACATTTCATGCTCTGACTGCGTATCTCTTAGGAGCATCAAATATTTTCGCCAAGTAAGCTTCAGAAAGAGACACCACAAGCCGGTGGCAGGCCAAAGTTGAAGCTGTTACCATTATTAGAAGGGAAGCGCAGAAGAACCGCAACATCAAGATTTTATCCCTACTTGCAGATTTCAGAATCTTATAGAATATCACCCGGAGTCGTCGGTCTCTAAAGATGAAATTGTAATCATCCGTAGGTAAAGATGATCTAGGGGATAGACCTGATTCTTTGTTGCTAGGTCCATTAGTCAATATCACCCGGGAATACTGAATAACTGTAATTCCTTGTCCAAATAATTTAATCATCCATTGGTACACTACGTCAACCATGATCTTACAGACTTGTTGGCGAAAAGACTTTCCCTCCTTTGAGACCACTACTTTGATTAGTGAAGCTCCATCCTGTCCGTTCCATGAAGAGTAAGTTTCATGCATTAAATAACTATTTCAGCCAACCATAGAAAATCTTCCAGACAAGCATATTTAGTTTTCCTGCCCAATATAATATACTGCAGTAATCAAACGCTCAAACTAATAACGCAAGACTCAGTATAATAAATATAGTGATAGTAAAATGTTTCCTTTGGCACAACAAAAAGGTTTTTGACAATGAATTCACCAGAAGCTTGGGCAACCTGGTAAGCTGTGTGCAATGGCAATAAACTGGAATTACTATAATCCATATACGATCTAAAAACCAAAGCCATCTTAAAGGAGAGATCAGAAACCTTATTTTCACACAAAATCAGCAATTCATAAATTAACAACCAGCAAACAAACTAACACTATATATATTGCTCTTTATGAATGAGAACACAAACATAACAAACAGTGAACGTCGACAACTAAAGCTGGAATGGTGACAGAGCCTTGAAGACAAAAGAAGCAAGATAGAAAGCTTATAAGAACTCACAGCAGTCATGAGAAGTCTTCTGATAGCAACACCATCTTTGGATGGTAAAAGCCTCAAAACCAAATACGCAACATCAATTGTATCAGTAGCTTTATTTGATAAGTGATCAAGGGGCGTCTCACTATTTGATGCTACTAGTCGCAAGGCTTTCCTGACAAAAATAACAAAAGTATGAGACGCTACATCCACAGCAGAGAAAAAAATAACAATTTATTGAGTAATAGATTAACTAAAACAGGCCAGCCTAATATTTCTCTTTATAAAGATCAGCTTGAGTGCATGACAAAAGTGAACACAGTTATTAGGCACTAGGTTTAAAGATCCTAGCTGTAGAGGGTCAGTATTTGTGGAAAGGGTGTTATCCATTAGAGCTTTCAAGACAAAATAATAAGTGTACAGAAATGGTAGTGTAGATCTTTTAGTGTAATACGGGGTAATAGGAATTTGATTCTTAGCATAGGTTTGTGAATGAAGTTCAACATTATTGTAAATTAGAGAAGATGCCTTTGAGTTGAGTTGCAGTATCAAAACAAGTATTGAATTGAGGCCCTTCCTAGCTCAGTGATCACCAACCATACTGATATCCCTAAATTACTAAACTCTAGAAAGTTACCTATTTCTAGAAAACTACAATGAGCCAATGGGCTCCAAAATAAAAAACAATAAAACCAAATACTGAGGCAACTATGTCAAAAAATTTATGCTTTTATGGTTTAAATAAAATGTTTCCTTGACCAATATGCTTTACCCAAATGGCATTCACACGACAAACAGTATTAAAAATACCCAGCACAGAAACTAGAGGGTAAAGAAGAACTTTTGTAATTTGAGGGCTTGGGACTGCCAAAGAAATAGGTTAGAAAACCAGGAGAAATTTTGGGATAATTCTAAACATGAAACTCATGTTAAAAATATTTACCATCAAGGAAAACTAACCAATTGAAAAGCAGCTAAATTTCAAAAAAGGATCACTGTTGAAATGGAATATTATTTTTATTGTTATTTTCCTTTGTATGTACCCAACTTTAGGGTTAGGGTTTTGCCTCGACACACAATGTGTGTCCGGAATCACATTGGACTGTCCATTTCGTCAGCACCTTCTGGGCTTGTTTATGCCCTTGTCCTCCTAGTCTTCTGGTAGTAGCTCATAGCTAGGGTTTATTCCCATCAAAGCTAGGGTTTTCCTTCTCTCCTCAAATGTGTGTTTGTCTTTGGAATGACTTCTCCTTTTTATGCTACTGCTACTATTACAACAGCAATGCTTGTTTGGAAAACCTATTTATCTTGGTCCGGTTCTGTAGAGTTATGGTTCGTTGGTTAAGGATGCTATGATCATTTGGAAAAGAATGTCACTGTTGTTTCTGATGAAGAAAAACCTCGGTGGCAGAAACTGGACTTCAGTTATGTATTGTTCTATAGCAATTAGTTGAACAACATGTCTTAGAAATTCTAAGATCAAATAAGACATTTTCTTTCTTTTGGAAAAGGGTGCAAGATATTTTTGCTAATGACATTCAACGTCTCTTTAATGCAATTCAAAGAGTAGTCTCTCTCACATGGACTGCTCAAGATATGATCTAACATGTAGCAAAGGCTTGGACTGCAGTAGAAGAATTGAAGAGATTTTTGGTGGCTGATTCATTAGAGGATATTAACAAAAAAACTTGATAAGTTAAATATGATTCTAATTTCGAAAAGCCTACACTCAGATTTTGAGCGAGTACGTGACCAAATTTTGGTTGATGATCAAATTCTTTCAATGGACAGCTTACTCACTAGACTTCTTTGAGTGCCCACCTTGTTAAAAGATGAAAATCGAATTGAAGTTATTGAGAAATCACCAATGGTAGCACCACGAGGAAAAGGAGAAGGTCATAGCAATCGAGGAGGACGTGGTGGCTGGAATGGACGTCCTCCAATGCTTGTAAATGGGTCATACCCAAGAGAACTGTTGTTCCTTGCATGATTTTCTAGAAAAAGTTGTTCATGTATCTAAATCCAAAAATTTCTGATAAAAAGTACCAAGAATTTTTGAGGTACAAGTCTGGAAAGTCAATCAATCTTGGTCAATTTTCTTCAATGCCAAGTGTATCAACTGCATGCTTTTTCCAATCTGTGGAAGGTCATAGTCCATGGATTCTTGATTCAGGTGCCTCACACCATATCTTTGATAACATTTTTTCATTTTCCCCCATTTCTTCCTCAGAATATCCTCATCTTGTTACTATTGCCATGGATCAAAAGTGACATCTCAAGGAGTTGACTAGGTTTCTTTATCTTCACTAAATTTAAATTTGTCTTGTTCATTCCTCATTGTCCTTACATAGTAATCTCTCCGAGTCAATTGACTTATTCTTTAAATTGTTTTGCGACCTTGACGGCTAATTCTTTTGCTATATAGGAACATGGTACAAGTCGTCTAACTGGAGAAGGACATGAGTCACGGGGTCTTTATTACCTGAACCCGAGTCCCTCAGTATCCTGTTTTGCAACTTCAACCCCAAAATTGATGCATGATCATTTGAGCCACCCAAGTTTATCTAAGTTCAAGATGATGGTTCCCAGTCTCAAACACATTCAAGCTTTAGATTGTGAATCTTGTCAATTAGGAAAGTATGTTAGATCTTCTTTTCCTAAATGGTCTAAAATACGATGTAATTCTCTTTTTTCTAATATTCATTCAAATATTTGAGGACCAAGTTGTGCCACTTCTTTTGGTTTTAATTATTTTGTAACCTTCATTAGTGAATTCTCTTGATGTACTTGGGTTTATTTAATGAAAGACAAATATGAACTTTAATCCATATTTATGTCTTTCTTCAATGAAATTAAGAACCAATTTGGGAAGATAATTAAAATTCTCAGAAGTGATAACACTAAGGAATATTTTTTTATGCAACGTTTTCTTCATTCTTATTTCTTCCCAGGTAATTTTACATCAGTCAACATGTCCTCACACTCCACAACAAAACGATATACTAGAGAGGAAAAATAAACATCTTATTGAAATTGCAAGCTCTTAATGTTGAATACTAATGTTTCTATTCATCATTGGGGAGATCCAGTCCTCACTACCTGTCTCCTAATCAATAGGATGTCTTCTTCCTCTCTCGAAAATAAAGTGCCTCACTCTATAATTTTTCCAAATGACTCTATATCATGTCTCTGCACGTGTGTTTGGGTGTTCTTGTTTTGTTTATAATGCCTCTCCTGGCTTTAACAAGTTTTCTGCAAAGGTTAGTAAGTGTGCCTTTTTGGGATATTCTCGTCTTTAAAAAGGATATAAATGATATTCTCCTTCAATCAAAAGGTATTATATGTCTGATGATGTTACCTTATGAGGATACACCTTTTTTTTTGTCCTCCATGGAACATTGTTTATCTATTCAAGAGGTCTTCCTGTACAATCATGTGATTCATTGATCATTCCTACTTCCTCTCAAACTCAAACTCAAGGTGAAGACAATGTTGTTCCACCAACTTTTCTCACATATCAGTGCCAAGCATGAATAACTCTTTCATCCTTGCTTGAAGATCCTTGTGACCCAGATCCTTTACCACCAGATTCTGAATCCTTCCTCCTCCTTACCTTCTGCCGACTCTGATCATCATTGGCCTATTGCTCTTAGAATAGGTACTCGATCTAATCCATATCCTATTTATAATTTTTTTAGTTATCATCGTTTGTCTCATTCATATTCCTCTTTTGTTTTCTCCTTGTCTACCATTACTGTTCCTAACAATGTTTATGAGGCACTTGGTCACCCTGGATGGTGACAAGCCATGATTGATGAAATGCTTGCACTTAAACACAGTGATACTTGAAAGCTTGTTCCTCTACCTCTTGGTAAGAGGCCTATGGGTTGTAGATGGGTCTATGCCATTAAGGTTGGTCTTACTGTTGAAGTAGATCGTCTCAAAGCTTGTCTTGTAGATAAGGGATACACTCAAGTTTATGGCCTTGGCTATTGTGATACTTTTTCTCTAATGGCCAAGATAAATATTGTTCATCTTTTCCTTACTGTGGCGCCATTGGCCAATGGCCTCTTTACCAGCTTGACATTAAAAAATGCCTTTCTTTATGGTGATCTAGAAGAGGAAATTTACATAGAGCAACTTCCTGAGTTTGTTGCTCAAGGGGAGTATGGTTTGGCTTGTAATTTGTTCGCTCTATGGCTTGAAAGTATCACCCCAAGCTTGGTTTGGTAAATTTAGTTATGTTGTGCTAATTTTGGATTAAACCAGAGCTAGCAGATCATCAGTGTTCTATTGTCATACTTCTCCTAGCAAGTGTATTTATCTTATGATGTATATTGATGATATTGTTATTACACAAAATGATATCATTATAATTCCTCAATTAAAGAAGCATTTATTTAGCCACTTTCAGACCAGGGATCTAGGCTATCTAACATACTTTCTTGGTATTAAGTGGCGCAATTAAAAGGTGTCATCATTTCACAAAGGAAATATGCTCTTGATATTTTGGAGATAGGCCTGACAAATTGCAAGCCCATTGATAGTCCTATGGACTCAAATCAGAAGTTAATGAGAGACCAAGGTGAACTTTTCTCAAATCCTAAGAGATATAGAAGGTTGGTTGGAAAACTCATTTATCTCACTGAAACAAGACCTGATCTTTATTATCCTGTGGGGGTTGAGTCAATTTATGCAAAAATGTCACATTGATCAGTGGAATGTTGTGATTCTCATTCTCAGATATGTAAAAGAGAACCCAGGACAAGGATTGTCATATGAGAGCAAGGGAAATACTCAAGTCTTAGGGTATTGTGATGCAAATTACGCTGGTTATTCCATTGACAAGAGATCTACCACAGGATATTGTGTATTCCTTGGAGGGAACCTTATATATTGGAAAAGTAAGAAACAAAGTGTTGTTTCCCGATTTAGTGCAAAAGTTGAATATACATCTATAACCCTAGTAGCTACATGTGAACTTCTGTGGATTCAGTTTATATGTTCCAGGCCTGGTGCATATGATCTATATGCTCCAGCTTGAGGGGCAGTGTTTGAAATATAATATCATTTTTATTGTTATTTTCCTTTGTATGTACCCATTAGGCTTTTGCCTCTATTTGTAACCACACAGAAACACATCAATATAAGGTAATATAGTATAAGTTAATTACATTGTATTTTCCCATTTCATTTATTCAAGTATCACAAAAGAGCATCAGATGCATACCACCAACTATTTAATTTGAATTAGATAAAACAAGCATTCTTAGTTTTAATCTTTTCAACCACAGAGGGCCTTGCATAAAATAAAAAACTTCCATGATAGCATACTCTTGCATGCATTTTGACATACCTAGTTGCTCCAACCCTCAAGAACAGGGAAAGCCTTTGCCACTGGAACTCCTTCCTTCGGTTTAGAAGCACCTTAACAGAAGGAAAATGAGTTTAGTAAAAGCAACAAATAGTCTAGGATATATTGCGAAGAAACTTCATTGAGTACACAATTGTAATGACCATTAGAATGACAAAGATGATGCCTAGTAGTTCACATAATTGCATATGCAAAACTATGATGATTGGTTTGACGAGACATGTTAAAAAAAAGACATCATGTGTGGCTAAAGCTTGAACAGGATTCATATAAAAATATCTTCAATTTCTTTACATTTTTTTCCAAGTGCTTGGAGTATATTCTTTATGCTTTAACATCAGTACATAAAAATAAACACGCGATGGCTTGTTTTACATTACTCTTCTTCGGATTATTGACAAAAAGTAATTGTTCAAGGTTTTATATTACCGAATGCAATATTTTCCTTGTTTCAGCAGAGTTCTCTGTGAGAAGTTTTCGAACAACATAAGGATATGCAGCTTCAAAAGTCTTGAAATTTGTATCTGCAGCTATAGCCAAACCTGAGATTGTTTCAAAGGAAATTACAAGTTAAAAGATGATACAGAGAGAATATTAGAAATTTAACATGACCAGAATTATCATAGGGGACTGTTCATGTGTCTTTACTCTTTACATAATTAATATTGATCATGTTTGTTGATAACATGGTATCAAAGCCTTTGAGCAATTGGTTTAGAGTTTTATCCTTGTTGCTCCCATCCTTCTAATAAAAAGTTGAATTTTAGCACAAGGCAGGTGAACTTGTGCATTATCCACACTTGAGACCAAAAGGCTCTTGCGTGAGGGTGTGTTAGAAATAAAGTATAAATATATTCATGCCCCTTCACCTAACAAATTAAGCTTTTGAGATTGTTGGTTCAAGACAAAAACAAATATTTTGAATTACCACATATTGATGATATATAATGAATAGAAGCAGAAAGCATGACTATAAATGAGAAAGACAAAAAGTAATTTGTTGTCGTATTGATAGTGTACCTTCCAAGGAAGCTAGTGACCGCAAGACAAGTGTATAATATGGTGGCATACGGAAATGATATTTTAGTGCTACAGTCCAAATCTTTCCAAGAACCTTGAGCAAAATTTATTGAAAATTCAGTAAGTTGAGAAGTTTACAAGCAAAAGCAACAATAAGAATAGAAAACCAACTATCAACACATGTTCAATTAGATGGATACTATTACTTTGCCTGGATATAAATTTAGATAAGAAACAGATTTTAAAATGTATATGCAGTAAGAAGTGCTTCTTATTAATTTCCTATAACAATATTCAGTACTAACAACCAGAAAAGGATCACTAAAACCATTTTCTAATTCTAACAGAGCAAGAAAGCCAATCAGGCATAAACCACAGTTATGTTTGAAAATATAGTATATGGAAATGATGCCATATACAAATCATATATTTCGTTATTTTAATATATCAAATCCAGACATGAAACAAAAAAAGGAGGGCTTAAGCTTTAATCAAACAGCTTCAAATTGTAGCTTAAACTATTCCACAGTTTAAAGCAAGAATATTGTAAGTTTTAAACTTTATCAAACAATAAACTATAAAGTATAAACACACTCTATAATATGCATGCAATCCGATGGTGCTTGATTGTATTTATACCGAAGGTGGAATTAGATTTAGAACTCGTGATTCTCAATGTAAAGAACACCAAATAATTAATTGTTCACCTGTTTATATGACTTGAGTTTCACATAACATCATTTCAGTTGAAGTAAACCGCATGCAAAGTAAATCATCCATCTAATTATCATTATTGATGATAAAACATGATTAATTTTATGTATACCCATGTCCAAATATGGTTAGCTTCAAATAGTGGAAGATGCATTCTATTTTAGTCAACGTTAATCCTCTTGGAGATGCATATTGACTAAAGATTTTGTTAAATTATAATTGTTGGATGTAACGGACTTAATCCATATATTTTGTGTGATCAGATCTATAAATATACAACCTTATGTGTTCATTTTACAGAAGGGAGATTAATTCTATATCTCTTTTTCTTTATGTTTAATAATAATAATAATATATAAGTGAAAACCTCTCCCCTTACAAGCTAGTTTTTTTGAGGTTGGGTTAAACTTAAATCCTACTTTCTTAAAATGGTATGAGAATCATTCAGAGCTTATCATGTCATCCACTGACGGGTTCCTCCTAGTCCCATGCTCGAGATGTTCATATTTTAGACATGAGGAATATGTTGAAGATCCCATATCAACTAGAGATATAACCAAATTATAGTTTATAAAGGAATACAAACCTCACCTTCTTCGATAGTTTTGTAAGATTGAGTTAAGTTTAAAAATAAAAAAATAATAAGGAATCCAATTATTTCTGTATTTCTTGATAGTCACAGACAATTGTTTGGTTTACGCAGTCACCTCACAAACATAAGTCAATTACTATTCTTCTTAAATATGACTCTCACCCTGCTGAACTTCACATCAGGAATTCCTTCTTTAAATTCTACTGCTCCCAATGCGTGCTCCAGTTCCTGAAAATTAAATATAAATTCAGAAAGCCATTAAGTAAACATAAGTTTCAAAATAACCAGAAACTGGGTATGAGAATGTTGTTCTTATTTGGTTTAAATATTCAATGGCAATATAAATATTAAATCCTGAGATACAAGTGCTATACCAAGGTAACAAGTCGGATATTAGTCCCTGGCCTAACAACATCCATATCAATCAGAGCTCGGACAAGGGATGCCCAGTCACCATTTACTATATGAATTATCGAAGCCAGCATAGCAAATTGATGCCTTTTTTCCATTTGACAGAGCAAACCGAAATCCAGAAAACTATCACGTACAAAGAAGTAAAAAAAAATCCTTTCAGATTTTTGTTGTGAAGGTATACCATAATTTATTCAGACTGGATTGGATAGGCAAGGAAAAATAAATACCCTATTTGTCCTGATGAAGTATAACGCAAGTTACCAGGATGTGGATCGGCATGTAATAAGCCTGTTTCAAGAAGTTGCACCAATGTTGCCTCAACACCTTTGCTGACCTGAATTAATCAATATGTAAAAGCAAAAAATAACTGAATGTGGCAATTTCAATATAGTAAAACACTCAGTCTCAGAGATCAAACAGCAAGGTTTTAATAGAATCAGTCATTTTTAATTGATGAAAAAATTTCAGATGAGTAATACTGGTCAAATAAAGGTAACAAAGGATTGATGAAGAAATTTTACACCACCTCAATCCCAAGCCCTATTTATTTGTAATTGAAACTATAACGTATCTTAAGGCCAAGAGTTTCTTTCTCACCCATACTTGTAATTCTATTACAAAAATATTGATTATCTTCAGTGGTTAACGTGGTTTATACCAAAAGCCAATAGTCACATCATTACTTAACATCCAGATATACAATACTTTTGCACAATGTGAAGACAAAAAATGGATAATTGCATTTTTATTTACATACCAGATCAAGAAGACGCCTTTTTGCATCTAATTTCTGCCTTTCTGAATATTCAGAGACATTTCCAACAGAGTTTCCAGCAGTCACAGAGAGCAAATCTGTTGGACTTTCACCAACCATCCACTCCATGGTCAAAACTCTCTTTCGAGTTAAATGTGGAAATACTTTTGGCACATGCATGAAAGTAAAGGAAGAGTGCACTTCCTGCATTTAGTAATACCATGTCAATTCAAAGAACAAAAACATTGACCACTGTTCAGTGATTTTTGTCAAACTGATTCAACCAACCTTCACTTTAAAAGTTAAAACCTAATAAAAGATTTCATCAATGCTCTAAATTGACCAGTTCTAGAATTCATTAATTTGTGAACATAATAAAGCTCCAGTGGATATGTCTTTTATTTATTACCCGAAACTTTGAAGCATTCGCAGCCTCTAATTTGTAATCCAATTCACCGACAAAACCTTTCCCTAGTTCATCAGCATAGAGGCGAGGGTCACTCTTTCTCTTGGCAATCTTTTGCAGCAGCCCCAACTAAAATGGATAATATAAACACTCATTTCAGAATTTAATGAAGAATAGAATAAAGGTCAAACTTAAAATGCCACTAGAGATTAATAGTAAATACAAACCCCAAGGCGAAGGATGTAGATATCCCTCACAACCACATGATGCAGATTAGGACGCTGGACTTTTACAGCAACATTATTGCCATCAGTAGTACGGGCAAAGTAAACCTAGAATATAGAAAAATAAATAAATCAGTAAGACATACCATCACATTAATACTTCAAATTAAAATTTAATAAACTCTCATAAGTAACATTTAATGATAAATGGCATTCCCCTGTCATAGGAAAAAGTACCTGACCAAATGATGCAGCAGCTATAGGCTCCTCCGAAATGTAACTAAAGAATGTTTCCAGAGGACAACCAAATTCTTCCTCCATAATCTTCATTGCAACATTTCTGGGAAAAGGAGGGATTTGATCATGTAATTCTGACAATGCCTGCAAGAAGAACACAATTGAAATATATAAACACATAGTGTCAATCCAACCATTCAAAATGTCAGTAGAAGCATAATTGTGATAGAATGGTAATACAGACACAGTTGTCAATCTAACCTTGGACATCTCAACACCAATGATATCTGGCCTTGTGGAAAGCGACTGACCAACTGCATCAGCAATCAAATGAATGTAACAAGGATATTGATAATCTTGTGACTGCATGAGAGAAGTGAAAGCCCCAACACCAAAAAATTTAAAGCAATACAAAATGTAAAATTCATATAAAGTCCAATAACGGAATTATGACAAGAATTTAATTTAACAATCATATTATAGATCAAACTCCTCACCTTTTATAAAGGTGGGGCCAAGATTAAGCAATGTTTCCTTCAATACCATCCCAAAATTATACTGAGATGATGTATCATCCAAATCCTCCTGAGGAACTACCCGGAAAAACTTTTTAAGCCCTGAAGTTCGAATACTGATCATAGCGGTGGCCAAGGAGAAAAGTACCTTCCAAAATGAGATATAAATCAATAAGGATACACTTCAAGAAAAAGTGAAGACTGCAACTTGAAACCAATTTCAAACCCATTCGAATATGTGCATGTGTGTATTTAGGAGGAACTAGTTACACCAAAGTGTGTTAAAGACTTCCACACACTTGCACCATTTAATAATTCTTTATTGAATATATTAAAAAACCTCTATTTGAGTTAGAGGTTTCTATCATATAGATCATATGTACAAAATTTTACTGTGAATCCAAAATTATTTGATATCTAACTCATGTACGCCAAAATTGACATAATATAATATAATACATACTTTTAAAACATATTAGATTAGGAACTACGTTATTACTTTTTCTATCGTTGTCCTTACAAGATTTGACAAAAATAATATGTAATATATATTTAAAATTCAAAGATTTGATCAATAAAAAACACATTTCACTTAAAGTTACTTATGGTGCAGGAATGGATGTAACTCACCAATGTAAATTGATTCATGTGTGTACTACTGTAAAGTTCATTTATGACAAATAGAATTGAAATCAGATTAAGTTCAACTTAATCCTAAAAGCTAGTTTACTGGGGAAGGATTTTCAAAGTCATCATAAGGGGTATTTTGCCTATATACACAACCAATGCCAGATTTTAACACGCCAACTTCACACCCAGACATTTGAACTATGATGCTTGTAGTATTTGACATCCCCAAGTGACCAGCATAATGGCTAGGACAGACTCCGACGTTATTAGAATTGAGAATGGACTACTGGGATATACTCTTGATGTCATTAGAATTCAGAATGGAACATACCTAATTTAAAGTTCCACAAGAGAGGTTTATTGTCAAAGTCACTATAAACTGTATCTTGTCTATACAATCAATTGATATCCAGTCCTAATAATGACAAATTCGCAAAATATAGCATAGGGCACATCTTCATCAATTATCATGTATCCTTGACATAATAATGATGATAGATTTAAATTTTAAATTAAAAACTTAAATCCCTGTCATTAAAAGATAATTTATTACAGATAGGAGTTGAATCAAATAAGTTAATAACTATCAAATGTACATCAATTCAGATAAAAAAACTGAATAAGCCAAGGCAAGAGTTAAATGGTACCAAATCCCAGGTATTGTATAATTCTTATGAAACTAAAAAACAAATGGACAACTATTGCTTGCACAAGATAATCGGTCTCTAGGCTCTAGGCAAGTACATATTCAATAATTATAATATACCACTTTATAGGAAGCAAGCAATTATCTTCAAACAAATGCTGTTATTACACGATAAAACAAACATTATGTGAAAACTTAACCCGATAATTTATTCAAACTGTGAAGAAAGCACAGTACCTCAAGAACACGAAAGGTCACCACATGTGGCCTAACACTGAAATACTGAGCAACATCCTGAGGATCATAAACTTCAGGAAGCGGCTTGGACCAAACCTTAGACAAATAATAGAAGTAAGAAGCATACGCTTCCAAAGCCTTGAGATCATACATGAGCAAGTCCACTCCAGTTAGTCCTGCAACACAACCAAAACTGAATTTCTGATTGCCAAGAACAACACTCTTCACGTATTTTAATTAACACGGTTGCAACAGGAAATTTCTAGTAATGTCATTGAAGACGTCCATTACAGTAACTCGAAGAGTCAGAAGCGCGAAATTCAGATGGAATTAGGGATGTGGACGCAAACCTGGGTACCAAGGTTGAGGCCAAGAAGGAGAGGGAAAGGGAGGAGAACGAGGATCTTCGAGATGGCGGAGCCAAACGACGTCGTCGATTTTCTTCGCAACCTGCGGAATGCGGAAGGTGTGGTTTGCCCAGGCAACGCCGTTGTCGATTCCTCTCTTGAGGAATTCCACGTCCTTGCGAACCACCTGAGCGAAGTGGTTGAAGTCCCCCCATGCTCGAGTCTGCTGTTGCTTCCTGCTCTGCGGGCGCCCCGGCAAGGACGCGCATACGGAGAGAGACGGCGGCGGAGGACCTAGCACCGTCGGCATGGACGGAGGAGGGTCAAACGGCGGCAGGGAAGTTGAAACGAATGTGCATTTGTGTTGTTGTGTGGTGATTGCTGTGACTCAGTGAGTGAACGAGTAGTGGCGTGGCATGTGTGACCGTGTTTGTTTATGTGGCTATGAGGTAAAGCTGTGATACGATAGATTATGATGATCACGAAGAACACACATCAAGGACTAAGTGATAATTCAAATAATTTTTTTAATTACCAAGATATTTATTTAATTTAAATATATATATATATATTCTGATCGAAATATATTGATAAAAAATAAATAAAAGTGAAAACGATTTAATTAAAAAAGAATGGGAGGAGAAAGCTAGAAAAATGAACACAGATATCTGAACAATATATATAATGGTTTTATTTAAGAAATTTGTATTATCATCACTGAATTTATCTTTATTTAATAAATAATAAAGTATTTTTATATAAACTTGGATACCAAAATTAGTTATAAATATATAATATAATATTTAATATTTGTTAGTTTGTTTGGTAAGGGACTAAAGTCCACCACTAAACTTCACGTGGAAAACAACTAAAAAGCAAAGTCAACTAACAAAGGAGGGAAATAATCTTTATTTCTCTTTCTCAACTCTTTAAAATGTATGAAAAAATAGAAGAAGGTTGAAATGAAAAAAAAAAAAAAAAAAAAAAAAAGAAAAAAAAAAGAGTAAGAATGGACAGATAATATTATAGAAAAAAAATAAGAAAACAAGAATTGAATCTTAAGCAAAAGATAATGTAAACAAAATGCAGATCTTAAGACATTTTTTATTCTACAATTCTGCACTATTATTTGTTTGGATGCTGGTGTTTTGGATTAAAGTGATTGATTATGACTAGTGTTATATATTTAATTCAAATGTCGGCGCAGTAACTAATTAGAAGTGAAGTATGGTATTTATAATTAGAAACATGCTTCCAAATGTATTGGAAGTTTAGGACTAAAGAATATATGTTTTATTTATTTATTTATTTATTGAATTATGATAATGTATAGCTTAGAATATTTTGATTCTACATATTTCATATTGAGCAATTTTTTTTCTATTAACATATTATCATCTAATGATAAAAATATTTATTAAATAGGAAATTGAGAAATAAAGAACCGTTAATAAAAATAATTAATTCATAAACTAACAAAAAATATCAAAATTATTATTATTAACAAATTTATGATTCAATTTAAAGATTTTTTTTTATCCTAAGATGATCTCTATTACGATTGTTTATGAAAATTATTTCGAAATAAACAGTAATATCTATTAAAAAAAAAGAGTTAAACAATGGTGTTAAATAAAATTTATCATGGGTAATAAAATTTATCATTAAAAGACATGACGTGAATGTTTCTTAAGGAAGTGAACATATTATTTGAATGAGATTGTTTTTAAGATTTTGTATAACCGTTGCTTAAAATTTTGTATATAGTAAAAGAAAGATCGTAATGAATATACAATTAATCCTACGACTCAAAATACTAAATAACTAATATTTTGATATTATAATTCTTATGAAATTATATTATAAGACTAATGAAATTAAAATAAATAATTTTATTTAATTAGTGATAAAAAAAAGTGAAATCTAAAGTTAAAACACATTCATCTCAAATATCTAAAAACAATATGAGATATAGTTATGAAGTTCCATTTTTTACTCCAAACCACTTTGAGAAAGAAGATTGATGAACAATACTTCTGACTCTCGTTTTTATTATGGAGCCTCGCAGTGGTCTCTAGCAATAACGTCTCTGACAATATAGTCAGTGTCAGCTCTTCCAATAGTATCTCACTGCCTCCATAACTCATCCTCAGTTTTAGAGCTTTTTATTTATTGAGTTAGGAGTAATATAATCTGAAAGCTTAATACCGTCATTTTTTAATACTTGGTAAATGATTAATTAAGAATATTTTTTAGCAATCATATCAATTAAACGGTTAAAAGAAAATTAAAAAAATATCATTTTGATCTAATTTAACTTGTTTTTTTTATTATGAGAAATTAATTTATCATATTTAGATTTTAATTTATCAAATTTCATCTAAAATTAATTTTAAACACAACTATAAAATTTTAATATTTCAATTTTATCAATTAAAAGAATGAATAAACTCAATAAAATTAATTATATTTTATTATAAATTAATTTTAAAACCAAAAACAATCCATAATGTTATATTTTCATCATTCTAAAATAAAATTTAATTCACCCACATCCAATAAATTAATCATATCTCATTTAAATTAATTTTAACCGTAATAATAAAATTATAGTTTTACAATTTTATTAATTAAAAAAATAAAAAGCATCAATCATACTTATCATATAATTAATTATAATCTTACAATTTTATTAATCAAAAAATAAAACTATCAATTTATATCGTTAATAAATTTTCATAAATTTTCTCTCATTTTTTACTAATTTTTTAATCTAAATAATTATACTCTTCGTTTATTATCACCTCCCATTTTTATTTTTTTTTTCCAATTCTCTCAGTATCCATTTTCAAATTTAACAAGATAGGTTTCAGATCAAGGACAAGGCCATACATGCACACAAGTTGAACAACGGGGTTGAGCATGATTCTTACTTCGGTTTCGCTTATTAATAAATGTAGCCACCTCTTTCCTATACACACCAGGTGCTTGATGAAATGCCTGAACAGGATGTTGTCTGCTGGACTACATCGATTCAAAGTGATGGCCGGAAAGGTATGCATTTGTGTTGTGTGATAGGATACCAGAAAAAGCAGATTAAACTCGTTCCATTATTTGTTTAGAGTTTATATATATCAGTTGGTATAACTCTGAGATGTATGAAATAATGTGTTTTTCCTTTTCTCTTTTGTATGTTCTTCTTTCCTTCCTTTCTCTCATCTTTACATGGTATCCAGAGCTTCTTGATTCTGGCCATGGCTGCTGCTTCTTTCTGTACCCTGCACACAAGCATTTTCTCTCATTAATTTCACACTTGCACAAATGGAGAATCAGAAAAATGTTTAAGCATTATAATTTATATAGCCATATTAGCTCAATTCAATGCTCAGGTGGCTTGTAAAATTTAATAATTGATTTGTTTTTAGTTTGGACTACCTCTAGAGGTATGATGGAATTAAAGAACACAATTGTAGACTAAGCGGTTCAGGCCAAGCTGCTAAGTTGAAGTAAAGTATAAAACCTCAACGTCAATTGCCCTAATTTACTTTTATTTGGTTGTAAAAAAATTTTATGATGCTGTAAATCTCCATCTGTGGTCATTGTATGTTACCCAATACATCTGCTAAAGGTTCTGTTGTCTAGAATTAAAAGAAGCAAGTGCTTAATGTTAATCTCAAATTTAGAAGGAATAATATTGTACTTAATTATGAAGTCATTGGACTTATAAATACACATGAACACGAAACTGCTAGTTATTTTAGGAAATATAGACAGCTAATATTAAGGAGACAAATCCCTTTGATTATGAGATTATTTTTAAATACATAAACTCTCAGTATTAATAGCGATATATGACTATTATAGAGAATAAAATTACAGAAAGGATTAAATATAAAACTTCCTAAAATATCATAAGTTTGACACTGTTGTTCTCTTTCCTAATACAATATGGATTAATTATGTTGTTCTCTTTCCTAATACAGTATGGATTGTTTGTGTTTCAACTTTCTATTATTTTTTCGATAATTGGAAATATAATTTATTGAAAAGGTTATATGTAAGATAGAATTGATGTCAGAAATAGATGGAATGTTTCTTTTTTTCATAGAAAAAAATATTAGTTTGACATCACATATTTTTATTTGACACTATATTTTATTAATAAAATATTATATATAAATAAAATAATAATATATATTAGTATTAAAAATAAATAGTAGTGTCAAAATATAATCATCATTTTCTTAAAAAAGCTTCTTGCTTTTAAAAAAGCTTCTTGCTTTTGCGTATTGTTTGTTATTCTGGTTTAACATCTTAAATAAATTGAAATATGTACAAACGAAATCATGTTTAGAAATCATTGGTAAGGAAACTTTCTCATATGTGATAAATAGTTAAGTAATGGATGCTGATTGAAGTTAACAAAAGTGGCTTTCTAAGCTTGCTATAATGTATTATGTTGAAACTTTGCTTCTTTTATTCTAAATTTTTGTATCATTACCATTTCATATATAATAATTACTATTATGTTGAAATTTTTGTAGCAAAAGTGAGTATTCCAAGTATCAAAGTATCAGCAGTGACATCAGGAGTGAGAGCATAGTCATTACTTGTGAACAGCAAATCTGCTTCTCCTTTCTTAATTGAAACCATGCAGTCTTGGGCTTTCTCTCTTTTGAACACTAAGGAGGACATAATAAGAAATAAGAGTAGCATCACTAGAAATGTTGCATATTCATTTTTCAATTATCCGTTTGCTAGAATATGAAGCAGGAAAAAACTAAAAGTCTTTTTTTGAGGGTACCGTCAACTTCAAGTTTCCTACGAAGAAAATAAACACTTGCAACTAAAATTGTGGTAAGAATCAGATAAATTTTTAAAAAGGAAAATTATGCATAACCATCAATTTTTTGCTAGGTGAAGTTCAAAATTATTTTTCTTTTAAAGTATAAACTATGTGAAAAAAGGTTTTAAAGTTTATTATGTTTAGTGACGGGTAGAGACTCAATGTTTTGGCACTGTAATATATCCATCTAAAACTGGTAATAAAATTATATTATCTAATAAAATAAACAGAAAAATAATAAAACAAAATGTTTATAATGAAGCATCCACCAGTAAAATATAAACCAACAAAAATATGAATTAAATATTTACAATTTAAATGGAGATATTGATTAAAATTATCATAAAAATAAGAAATAATTAATTTATTTATATAATTCACAAATTCAGCAAAAGTAAAGTGTTAAATTTAACTTGTGGTGGTGGCAACTGTAATTGTGAAGATAATTTAAGGGTGCACAAGATTTAAGAGACAATGGTTAAGGTTGTCACTTGTCCGTTGGATTAGTTACACTTAGTCTTTGAAAATATGTTAGACAAAAGTAATGGTAGAAAAAGTATTTTTAATAATGTCTTTTTAAATAAGGATTAAAGTCTTTGCATCTTCATAACTCTTATAACAAAAGTTAATATTTTTTAGAAATTTTTAATATACACACATTTGAAATAATTAATAATATTTTATTTAAATGATAATCAATTAATAAGTATCATAATAACATTAACAATAATAAGCTCTATAATACTTATGACTTGTAAAAGCTGACTTACAAAAATATCCTGTGTCTATGTCTTGGTGATTAGATAAACACGGGATATAGGGTAATAGTTTTTGTCTCAAACCTTATTTTTCACATAGTTTAGATTATTCTTTATTTTAATTTTATATGAATTTATCATCATTTTTACTTATTATTTTACTTGTAAAAATCTACTTGTTTCTCTAATTACATACATTGACAATTTGAAACTTTTTTTAGCACATTGTATTTTTTTTAGTTTATAATTTGCAAACTTTACTAAAAAGGACGCATATACAGTATACCATATAAACTATTCACACGTTCTTTTACATAATAATAAGAAAGAAATGCACATTATAAACTAATTAAAAAGTATCTTAAATATAAATTCATCAAATTTACTATTTATCATTAATGAAAATCTCATGCTCTGAAACTACTTTCTAATTATATTCAGTATTTAGTTAATAAATAGAAAATATAATTTAAATTTATGTAAATATTTTTTACAATATCAACTAATAATTAGATATTAGTACATATATATAATAAATTTGTTAACATTTATACTAATTACTTTAAAAATAATCCTGAACTTGACTTTCAATTTTAGTCAACACTGTAAAAAACCTTTTAACAGTAATGTGCAAGAAAATTAAATCCATAAATAAAGAGAATATAAATCTTTTTTGTGAGAGTTAACCATTTCCATGAGTAGCCCGTTAGTTCGTTAATCACACTCACAAAGAATCGACACTCCTCCACTTCCTCCCTCACCGAACACCACCACACGCCGCCGTTGTCCTTCACCGGAACTTCTGGAGATCCGTGCCACTTCCCAATCACCACCGTCGACGGGGAACGGACTCGCCGGAGAGAGAACCGCTACCTCCACCACCGCTAGCATGCACGAGAAAAATTGCACCATTTAAGGAAATAAGCCCAATTCTGGTGAAAAAAAAGTATAGAAGGAAGTGCGAAGAGAAAAAACGGTGTCACGGGTAGAATCTCTCTGCAAAGTTTTAGTTGGGCCTCACTATGTAAGTTCAAGAGTAACTTTCTTTAAAACATCCATAAAATTCTTGAATAATCTGTATTCATTTGCAATGGATTTCCCACAATGTATTTTGATATTTCGAAAAGTCCATTTCAAAATAAATGAAGGGTGTTCAAGAATTTTATAAAAGTAAAGAAAGGAAAAATGTAAGTTTTGACATCTGTTTTATTTTAAAGAAACTCGTATTTTTCCAACTTTCTATACCTCATTATTATTTTTCACATTTTTCATTTATTTTGGAATAAAATTTCCCAAATGTATTTTGACAACCCAAAAGGTTTATTCAAAATGAATGAAAGATAGAGGAAAAAACAACAAAATGATAACCGGGCAATAAAGTTATACAAAATATAGAAAATTCTTAATATGAGATTCAACATAAGAAAAATTATGCTTGACGAGGAGAAATTCAAATTTATTTGGATATTGAAATATTTGATTAGTTTCATTAGTCAAACCTATTAGTTACTTTTATCCCTAAGATTTCTTCTACAATAGAAGTTTCTCTCATTCTTTATGCGTAAAATTCCAACTTATCACACTATTTTCTTTAAAGATACTAGTGAAAACAGACGTATTATTCACATTTTTTAAAATTAAAAAATTAATTTGAATTATTAGACGGACGTATATTAGAATTAAAAATTTATGAAACAAACGACTTTTTTAAAATATAATTTAAATTAGTTTATTTGATATAAAAGATATAGAACAATAAAAATCCATTGAAAAACTTATAAAAAAAAGTGACCACTGTGTCTTATACACAGATAAAACAATTGTATTTAAGAATAATTTAAAAAATATATACATAAATTAATAAAATATTATTGTATATTGTTATAAATAACAAAAAATAGCCTTTTTTTTTATAAAGTATTTCTCTATGCATTGTAAATTAATACTTTTTAAATTTTACTTCAATACTTTTTAAGTCCTTAAATAAGTTAAAAGTCTTAGTGAAAGTGTACCTTTTGTTTGCATATTTTTTTATTATTATTTTGAACTAATATATCATTTTGAAGATTGCATAATACAATATATGAATGCTTAATTATTAATTTTGGTGAATTATTATTTACCTAATGCTTCATGACCCACCGTACTAAAATTTTAGTTAAAGTAAAAATTTATGTAAATTATGGGAGATAAATTTCTAAAAGAGGAAGTAATATCTCTATAGCAAAATATATATATATGTGTAACTAATCAAAAGTAATTGATTGAGACAAACTTTAAATTATTAGATATCTAAGTGTGAGTCTAGTCTCATATTTTATAAAAATGAGAAAGTTAAACATAAAAAGACTCACAAACTCAATGTTTTAAAATTTTGGATTGAAGGTAACATCAATTCTTAGTATGGATCTCGCTCATGTCTCATTATTATTCGATCTTCTTGATATTTTTTTCATCGATTCTCCTAATAAATGATATCAGAGTCGAGGTTCTTTAAAAAAGGTGTTTGTGAGATATTCGTATCTAAAAAGTATTTTCATGAAGTGTGTACCAATATAAAATGAACTCTCACTTGGAGAAAAGATTGTTAGATATCTAAGTATAAGTCTAGTCCTATATATATATAAATGAAAAAGTTGAATAAGTTAAATATATGAATATAAATGCAATATCTAATAAAGTAAATGGATGATTGAACTCAAAGGTGAGAGAAGAAAGGTTATTAATACAATATCCCATATTTAAGATTTTTTTTTATATTAATTCACCATTGCTATTTGATCGAGGTGAACTAAAGGTATTTTAGTTTTGAAGTTCAATTGTAAACAATGGAAACAAAATGGATCAAGTCCAATTGTCTAAATTTTTGGCCAACACAATCTCACAAGACAATTTTCTTATTCCTTTATTATTACTTTTCGTGATGCCACCATTTAATACAAATATATAAGGATGACTAGATTTGTTTTTATTATTTCCTTCTCTCTTTTGTAATCTATGGCCAAGTATATGTGCAATATCAAATTAAGCTTATTTGTGTATATTATGCATAAATGGGTTAACATCTCTAATTTTTTTTCTTCACAAATTTCGTTTGAGAGGAAGAGTATAAGGTAAGATATCTTATTTTCTTCTCTTTTCTTTCTTTTTTAATTATTTAACTTTTTAGTCATCTAATTTTGTTTGATTAGGATTGGGATTATGATTTATTCCTTTTCATTTTTCTTGGATTTTATTCTATAAAGTATGATTATATTCTTTAAATAGATAATACAACACTTTCACCTTTTCATTTTAACTTTAAAAGTTTCATTTGATTCATTGATGTAAGGAGGGCCATTTATCTTGGTTAATTTTCAAAAATTCGTGCTTGCCTCTATTTTTCATGTGTAGAATTTTGGATAAAAATATGAATATCATGAATATGATTAAAAAACAACCTTAATTAGAGCTAAAAAATTATAAGCAAAACAAGCTTTTATTTTTATTTTTTATAAAACTATTCTTGTTTCCTTAATTTTTGATGTTTTAAATCAAGTGTTTATTGTGTCTATCTTGTTTTATTATAAATAATATATTTATCCATTTGGTTGAAAAACTCTAGATTGAGTGACTTACATATAAGAAGTTTATAGTTATTGAATATATTTATTACATGAATTTGGATTGAATTAACCTAAGTCTGATATAATAATTTGATGAATTAAGAATTTATTTCACATATATATATTTTTTAATTATATTAGATGATTGTTGTATTATGTTGGTTGTGTTTAATTTAGGGTTGTTCATATTGTAATAATTATTTTATTCAATTTTTGTTAAAATTTGGTAATTAGTATGATTGGTACTATAATGATAATGATACGATGAAGATGATGATATGATGTAAATAAAATTATTTATTATTAAAAGTGGTGATGACAAATGTTGTATGAACTACTTGAGATAATATATTTTTTATTCGTGAGAACTTAATCTTATGGATAATTGATTATTTGAATAGTATTTGAGAGATATAAAGATACATTAAAGTGAAAGTTTAGATAAAGTTTTATGATGGAAAGGATTAGTATCAGATCCGTTGTAATTGTGAATGCATAGGTTGATCAAAGACTATGTTCTATAGGTAAGACCATTGCAAATACTAAAGATTATGATCATTGTATGTATATATATACTTATATGTATATAAAGGATCAGATATATGATTTTTGAAATTGTATATAAAAGATAAGATATATAATTCTTGAAATTGTTATATTGATGTATATGAGTAAGCTTTTATGAGAAATGAGAGACAACATTCAATGCATGACATTATTTAAAGACAATTAATTAATTTAATTGTTATGTCTAAATATCATGAAATTGTTGTGATAAAAGTGTTGAGAAATTATTCTAATGTAAATGTTTTGAATTTGTGGTGATAAAAATGATGTGAAATAATTGTGACAACACATGAAAATTTGATATGCTGAGTATTAATTTATTTATGTTTAAAAATTACTTAGAAAAATTTTTATGAGAAAAATTGCAATGAAATAGGTATATAACAAAGATGGTTGTGTTGTTAAATGTTGTGTTTATGACTTTTATATATATATATATATATATATATATATATATATATATATATATATATATATATATATATATATATTTATATATATGTATATTGTAAAATTATGTAAAAGGTTGGATATAATATTAGAATTTTAAATTTAAATATACTTGATAAACTAACTCTAAAGTAAGATTATGTTTTGATGATTCTAATATTATTTAATTTAATGTTTGATATTAATTGTCCCAAGTTTATCACTTTAATTCTTTGTTGATTGATGATTTTGAAGATTGTTTGAAAATTTAGTACATTTATATAAGATTTTAGTGATTAGGATATTCTTGCATTTATTTTTAGAAAAAATGGGTCAGTACAACCCAACTCATCTATCATTGAGCTGCAAAGTCTAGTCTAATTTGAGTCATTTAATTAAAAAAATGTAGTTTTTTATTCTCTTTTTGATATATTTTTTTTCTTATATGAAAAGTAATTATTATGCAAAATTTTATTTAATATTTTTATATAGACGAGTTCAGGATGAACTAGGTTGTTAGTGGATCATATTTAAAATTTACAATTTTTTTAGTCTAACATGATTCAAACCTGTATATAATTAAGTTGACACATGAAGTTTTAGTCATTTTAACAACTCTATTATATTTAGTTTTTCACTAATGTAATTTAAATTTATTGTTAATTAGAAAAATTACTCTAATTATTTTAATTTATTTTGACATTACGGTTAATTGAATCTTATTTTAATATTTAATATGGAACAAGTGTATTTAATATTCTTAAATTGGTTAAATTCTACAATTATTAATTTATACATAGTAATTATACTCATCTGAATATGATTTATATGATTGCATTTTAGTTGCAAGGTTCTTCTTTGAAAAATTATAAATGATAGAAGATGTTCCAAACTTTTATTCACTATAAATTTTTATTAGTAAAGTTTTTGAGAAGTACTTATAAATTTATATTAAATAAAATCTTAAAATTTTTATAATAATAAAATATGACATGTGTTCTAAGTTAATTAATTTAATTTTATTTGATTTTAATATGTATGATTTTTTTTCTAATAAACTTGTGAATATATTTACTTAAGTTATTTAAATTTAAAATATTTATAAAAAATAAGATAAATATAAATATTATTTTTAAAAAAACCACGTTACGATTCACACGTCCTATAGTTTTATCATAGGGAATATTTTTGTGTTTGTAAACCTTTTTTTTTTTGTTCTTCTTTATATTTTCCTGTTCTGATTTTTACTTTTAATCCTATTAATATAATTTTTATTTTGGTATATTTAATATTTCTTTTATTTAAGTTAATCTCTTTGGCAAGAATGGTGTAGACTAAAAGTAAATTATTGACATGCTACAAGGATAGAAATTAAACAAAAACTGAATATATTACAGAAAAATAAAACAAAATAGTAAGAAAAAAATAAAAATTTATATGAAAAATTTTTAAAAATAATTTAATATAAATCAAAGAAAAAAAAATGTATCACAAGACAAAATATATTATTACTCCCCTTCCAAAATAATATTTTTTTTATAAATTATGATAAGAAGTATTCTATTGATATAAATTTTGTCAAAATCACTGTCTTCTTTTATATGATTGGTACTTTATTAATTATTCTCAATTATATATAAGGATATTATTGAAAAAAAATAGTACAAAATTACTACAGTGAAACAATTATATAAAAAATATTTGAAAATAGAAGAAATAAAAAATTACTATAAAATATAATTTTGGTGGAGCTTTGTGCAGTTATGACATTATTATGGTTAGTAATGCTTTTTGTTGTATCAAGAACAAGGTCCATAATTAAGAATCTTTATGATTAGGTTTCTTTTTCCTGTGCTTGGGCCTCCACATTTCTTGCTCCCACCACCACCCCTCAATTTTATTTTTCTTCTTCTTTCACTTCTCTCATCATACAACTACTTCTTACAACTTTCATTTGTTATTTTTGGTATAAATCGCAACTTTGTTCAGATAAAGTCAATCTAGTGTTTTAAGTTTTGGATTCAGATAATTATAATTGTTGGTTAAGGTAAAGGTAAAAAGCTTTTTCGTAATCGATCTAGGCAAGGTTTTTTTTTTTTTTTTTTTTT
>Ga0209489_102774_pt1 | contig 35019 bp, 25 predicted proteins | sample SiratrowhiteBW_FD_187527 | JGI IMG/M metagenome (GOLD analysis project Ga0209489, IMG submission 187527) | Root nodule microbial communities of legume samples collected from California, USA - Siratro white BW (SPAdes) (version 2) | ecosystem: Host-associated > Plants > Roots > Nodule | place... | reverse complement strand
AAAAAAAATTTTTAAAAAAAAAAAAAAAAAAAACATTATTTGAAGGATTTGTGTTGTCATATAAAATAAAACTTAGTAATAAATAATTTTGTCGTCGTTCAATGTCTCTTTCATTTTTATAAATCAAACATCTGTAAAATAAATTATTTACTAACTTTCTTTAATATACTTTTTAATTAAATAATTTTACTTTTTAATAAATGACTTATTTTTATTTTAAATTAATGAAAGAATATTTTTTAAACCCTAAAACCTAAAATCTGGAAAAATTCCTATAAGAACATTCTTAATCGAATCGAACAAGTTATGATCCGACCGGAGTACTTTTAGTCTTGGCCGCAGCAGCAGTATCTGTAGCTGCCGCCGTGGCAGCAGCGGCGGCGGCAGCAGCAGATGCTGGGTTGGTGGATGATGGAGGCAGTGTGTTGGATTGTGAAGTGGTCTGAGCTTCGAGTGTTTGCGGTTGGTGCATCTGAGCAAGCAATTCGTTTATCTGAGTTCCTGAGAGGGTCTCGTGCTCCAAAAGAGCATGTGCAAGTGCACGAAGCTCCTTGTTGTGAGTGGTGAGAATGGTTTTTGCATTGTTGTAAGCTCTCTGGAGGTATTGCTTGACCTCTTTCTCAATGAGAAGCCTTGTCTCTGAGCTCATGCTCCTCCCATCATCTGTGTAATCGTGTGTGGCTAGTCCAACTTCATTGCTCATGCCATATTTGGTAACCATGGTCCTAGCCAAACTAGTTGCTTTCCTGAGATCTGAGGTTGCACCAGAAGTGACTTCACTTTCTCCAAAAATGAGCTCTTCAGCTACCCGGCCTCCCATGCAAACATCAAGCCTGGCAAGCATCTGTTTACGGGTAACGTTGGTCTGATCCTCATCGGGCAAATAGTTGACCATGCCAAGAGCCATACCGCGGGGAACTATAGTTGCTTTCTGAATGGGGTTGGCGCCATCAGTATGAATGGCAACAAGGGCATGACCACCCTCATGAAAAGCAGTCAACTTTCGTCCTTTAGCAGATATCACAGCTGACTTGCGTTCACTGCCCATCACAATCTTGTCTTTTGCATGCTCTAAATCAGCCATGCTTACAGCTTTGGCACCATCCATTGCGGCCTTGATAGCAGCCATGTTAATCAAGTTTGCAAGGTCAGCACCAGAAAACCCAGGTGTTCCTCGAGCAATGATATTTAGATTAACATCATCACCCTTCAAAACCTGTAAATATAGGCCTTAGTTTCAATAATTACACCAGTTTTAGAAACTGCACTGTTGGGACTTTTTCTTAACAGAAAACCTCTCTAGGAGTTTCGTAACAATAGGACAGAAAGAAATTTCTGTAACATCTGTAATCTGGTGTGATTTAATCCTATTTTTATCCTTCTCAAATTGGTATTCTACAACGTTCTTTGCAAGAGATAAAACCATACCTTTGACATGTGTGATTCCAAAATCTGCTGTCTTCCTTTTACATCCGGATTGGGAACACTAACATTGCGGTCAAACCGCCCAGGTCTCACCAATGCCTGGTCCAATAATTCTGGAAAATTAGTTGCGGCAATCACAATTATTCCCTCATTTTGCTTGAACCCATCTAGCTCAACCAGTAACTGATTTAATGTCATATTAATGTACATTCGCTCCCTTGTACTCCTTCCTCCAATAGCGTCAATCTCATCAATGAATATTATACAAGGTGCTCGTTTCCTTGCAGCAGCAAAAAGATCCCTCACCCTTCGCGCACCAACACCAACATACATCTCATCAAATGCACTTCCACTGCTGTAGAAGAACGGAACCCCAGCCTCACCAGCAATAGCTCTGGCCAACATTGTTTTTCCAGTGCCAGGTGGACCAACAAGCAAAACTCTTTTTGGAAGCTTACCACCAAGACGAGTAAAGCGCTGTCACAAGGGAAGCAAATCTTATAATTACAAATACGATAAGGAAATGTACAGGCTGGTATATGTGGTCAGGAAGCAAGCATATTAAATATAACAGAAGAGTATGAAAAAGGGATGTGACATCAAGCAGAATCAAACATAATTCAGGTATTGACTAACAAATAGCCTATTTAAGAAGTTATCTTATATATGTGAACCAATTTTAGATTGTCAAATGAAATCATCAGTTCATCAACTCCAAGGGAAGTAGAAACAACTACTAGGAATATGTCAAAGAGTATTGTTTTATTGATGTTACGTAGGTATCCTCCTGAAGTAAGAACCCAAATCCAGTTACCAAGTTTGCTCCAGCACAAACTGTGCTAGACATATTGATGTTTGATAGGCATACTGTAAGCTAAGGAACCAAGGTATACCTACTGAATAGTGACATAAGCATCTTTCAAAAAGAAACATACTATAAAACTTGAATTTGGATGTGTTGAAAAAATCAGTGAGTGAATTCCTGATGTATGTGTAGTATATATGTAAAAAGATGAGTATATCTCAAAGAGGAAAGTTACTGCATATGTTCCTTAATGTAAAGCTAGATACACCCAAAAACAGCTTATGTAAGTTGAACACTACTATAACAATCATAATTTTAACAATAAGTCAGTATACACCTAAGTTATTTGAGTTTTAGACATTATTATCCAAAGAAAGAGATGCAATTTATTCACAAGTTTCCCTAATTTTTTACTTCAATTGAATGACCGGTTCACAGACTAGGAGTTTCATTACTTTACGTGGCCTTAAATGAACAATCACATGAAGTGATCAACAAAAACACACTAGGCCACGACATGTAACGATGAATATGGGTTAAATTGTTAGAAAGTATACTATATCTACATATAGAATACCAGTTCAAGTGCTCAAGCATGGGTGAACAATGCCTGAAATGTATGCAACAGGGAGCATGAATTTATGATAAAAATTCTACCTTAGATCTCGAAGGTAATGAACAATTTCTTCCAGCTCAGCCTTTGCCTCATCAACACCTTTTACATCACTAAATTTTGTGCTTGATTCCATGCTGGGTTGCACTTCTTCATTTATACCAAGTCCTGGGAAATATGGAAAAACAAACCAGAGAACATGTCTTCCAAGATCAGATTAAAAAAAATTATATGAAAGGACAATACTGACTAGGAAATACCTTTACTAATTCCTTTATCTTCAATGATTGCTCCTACGCCAGAAGTCAAGAAAAAGACCACCGCAAGGGTCCTGAGTGTACGCCATAGCTGATCTTTTATATTCGCGTCTTCTCTAGCCACCATATGGATTGGATTACTGGCAGTTCCAATAATATTGTCTTTGGTCGATTTTCCAAAATTTCTTAAAGCAGAAAGACCAGCTCCAGTTTCTGCCTCACTCACTACTGAATTGGACATGCCTGAAAACTCATATCACCTTTGGTCATAATTTATAGTCTAAAAAATATGCTAGAGAAATAAATATCCAAACAGCTGATGCAGTAAGATCAATATGACTTTTAGACAAGTATTAATTGACGTGCCAATTTTTGTCATCTCAATATATTGTGTATTGCATCATTTTGTTCATGCAGTCGTATAAAATCATACTTGTCCAAGGACTGCATGAAAGGCCAACAGAGGCATCACATTCCTGATTCTAACTTAATCACAGAGAAAAACAAGATTCTTTATCAATCTGATTAATGGTACAAGCACAAGACACTAATTGAACTTTTTAATCCCTGGAAAGCAGTAGCACAAAAGCCAGATATGGTTGCTTGCTTGGCAAAGACCTTATATAATTTATAATGGATAAATTTAAAAGGTGAGTCAACAAGTTTTGACGAATATACCAAGCACACAAATATGAGCAGTTCAACCAAAATAAGCACCTCTCCTCAATGTCTTCAGTAATTCACTTTCATCAAGCCTATCAACTTTCACCAGTGCTTTCACATATTCGGAAAGGGCTGAGGGACTGTTGTGCAAAGAGGGCTGGCTTTCAAATACTCTAATCACAGCCTCAGGATCATTCCGATGGTAAAGTTCTTTGAGATAAGCAACTTCAGCAGCTTCATCTGCATTACGCGCTCGACGAGCTATACTGCCAAGGTAGCTAGACTGAAATCTCTCTTGGGCACCCAAAATCCTATTTCCTACATAATTTTGAAAGTGCAAAAAACAAAAAGCTAAATGCCAAACGGAACACAATATCCAAGTACTTAGATCATGAACATATACTGAATAAAAACAGGCATGAATAATTTCACAAAGAAACCAACACACCCCCACCTTCCAAAAGAAAAAAGAGAGAAAGGTAAACTAATTCCACAACACAAAAACTTGTTGAAAGTTAATTCCCAAACCAACATAATTAGGGTAAAAAATAAAGCTATATTAAGAAAAGCAAAACTTTTAACTCATATAAGCAAATAACAAGAAGCTAACTATGAGAATAATGCATGGTCGAAGGGGGAAGAGATCTATACTTGCACGATGTCCAAACTTACTGACAGAAAAATAGCTTGTAGCAAACACACTTTGAATCTGTCCAAATTTGGATTGTCGTCTTGCAACCTGTAAAAATAAATTATAGAAGTAACTAAATCATTAAATAAATTCAAAATATAAACCACATATGCCAACTAGTATCGTCTAAAAACTAGCCATAATAAGTAATGCACATAACATGCATAGTGAACACAGGTTCAAGTTCTCATATTTCCCTAGTGTCTTACACTTATTTTTTGGTGTACAATGGAGAGGTTTAAAACTAGAACCACAAGGAAGTTACCAAAAGCTCGACCACTAATAAAAACACTATAAGATGAACAATAATAAGTTAAAGACCAGCTGTTCGAGGCTGATACTTGAAGCCTCCACAGGATATTCATTCGTAAGTCACAGAGCAAAAAATTCCATACACACAAAGAACCATATAACCCAACAGGCAGAAATCGATATGGATGCAATCTTCACTGCTCCTAAAAATTCTCAAAAACAGAGGCAACCATTTGTTATAAGGCCTATAATGACTTCGGAAAAAAAAAAAAAATGCCTTTCCCCCCTAAACCAGAAAGATTTAAATTTTCTTATCTTGAATCAAAACTAGAAGAAACCCCTTAGACCCATTACACATTACACTAAAAAGAATCTAGAAAACGGATGAAGGACAAAAAGGGTATGAAAATCTACAAGCCAATCCTGAAAAAGGTCGAAATTTGGTTTCAGGAAAGAATAACAAAGAAGGAAGACATTGACGAAGGACGTGTTGGATTGAGAAACAGGAATGAACTTACCTGCGATTTCAAAAGCCTCAGAGCCATGCTCGGGTGATCGAGCTATCTCAACTGAATTACGAAATTGTTGCAAATGGCAACCTTGATCCTTCTTCAGGTTGGTGTTTGTTGGAAATGCTTGAAAGAAAACTATTTTTTTTTTTTTTTTTTTATAGACAGTTGAATAAATAATTGATTTTTTCTAAGAAAAATAACTGATAATTGGTATATATATATAACTGTGTAGTAAACTGATGATATTAAATATGAGAAATGATTTTTGTTTTCTCAGTGAAGAAAATATTTTTTTTTCTGGGTAGTTTATTTTTAATGTTTGTACTCTTTTCATTCATTAGATATTTATACGAAATAAAAAATCGAAAGACTAATAATATAGGAATTAAATAAAAAAATCGTGATGTTTGAAAACACTAAAAATAAATACTCAACGAAAAAAATAAGTAAAAGGGTAATATGAAAAAATGAAAAAATATAGCCTAATTTATAATTTATTGATATAGAATACTAAACAAAAATTATATTTTATTGATTAAAACTATGAGTTTTCTTGGAGGATGGAGATAGTACCACACAATCCATTCGTATTCACAGGTGATTGATTGAAAGGATATATCATCTAATTAATAACAAAATAATAAGGTATAAAAAAAAGATTAAGCTATTACCAAACAGAACTAGATGATGCTTAACAAAGTATGGGTATATGAGTTGAATTATAAGAATTATTAAAATGGTTTACTTGAATGTGTTTTTATTCTACCAAACATTGAGTTTGCATAAAAGAAATTTATAATTGCGTGTATTTTTTTTTCAACATATCAATTTATTTTATTATTTAATTTATAAAATAATGAAAGTTAATTTTTTAACATTTTAAATTATTTTTATTATACTAAAATAATTTTATTAAACTAAAAATTAGTTTTTTCTAATTCTCACACTAAAAAAAGATTTGATTTAAATATTTTATTTATCCTAAATATTATAATTTAAACTTGTTTTATAAATTTAAGATTTAGTAGTCAAATAAAATGGTCATATCACTATTTGAGGTTATTATTGTTCTTTAATCTTAACTAAAAGTTGATAAAGGATAAATAATATCAATGATCGGTAAAGAATATTCGAAGTTACTAAAGACCGACTTAAGAAAATAATACTCAAAGTGTTAATAAAAAATAATTATCAATTCAAATAGAAAATAATATTCAAGGGATCAACTAATAACAATGAGAAAAAAAATATATATTTTGTATAACAAACAAACTGATATACGTTATTGTATATTATGTAAGTGTTCTTTTCTTTTTTATTTTACATGTTTTTATCATTTACACTAAGCAAAGAAGTAAAACTATTATAAGAGTAATTTATAAACGTATTCTTATCAAAGAGTTTTTAGACGAAATTTTTAAAACTATAAATGAAATGTTGGTTAGACACATAAACTATGAACTAATTACTTATTAAAATTAACTTAAATATACATCAATCAAATAAATTAGTTGAATAGTAAATTATCAATCTAATAAGACGATTTAGACTAGAAAAATTAAAAAATAAATTTTTAAATATGTTTTTTAATCATATTTGTTATAAGATTGTTAGAAAGATATTTTATATTTAATAACACACAATCTCTTGAAAAATGTTTATAGAATATATCTTTTGAGTCCATATTTTTCAATAAATTATTATAAAATAAATTTATAATAGGTTAATTTATAGTTGGTGTAGCTTATTACTGATAAAAATTATTTTCTCAACATTAATTACATTCAAGAATATTACACAAAAATATTCAAAGAAACTAGCAAATAATAAAACATGTTAGGATATTTAATCAAATGATTTTTGGGATATTTAATATATATATATATATATATATATATATATATATATATATATTTAAACGATTTTATTTTGTTTAGTCTAAAAAATTTTAGTTATTATTTTTTAACTTTTTTATTTAGATTGTACATATTATATATATATATATCCAATAAATTGTAAAATTTTCCACTTATTGTTAGACTGTGTGATAACATATTTATGAAAAAAATTAATTATAATTTTTCAATGGATTTGTGGATGCAATATTAGAAAATATCAAAACATGGTTTTGTATTTATACGTTTTGTGAAAAAAATTGTGCATTTATTTCTTTAATAATGTAAATCTTAAGTTCTATAAACATTCAACCAAGAGTTTTATAAAAGAAATTTAATTTAATAATAGAAAATATTAAAAATAAATTTAACTTATAAATTCTATTTGAACAATGAATTATAAATATTTTTCTAGAACATGATATTAATATAATTACACAGAAAGTAAAAGAAAGCATATTGGACTGGAAAATTTGTAATATATGTAATTAACGTGGTTAATTTTTTTATATTTTATTTTAATAATATTATATTATTTATTTATTTTATTATAATAAGTAAAAATATAATATTAATAAAAAATTAAAGACAAAATAATTTATTTTAATTATATTCTCAATATATACGTTGTATATTTCTTCAACTTTATGACGAAGACATAAATTATGTCTATATTTTCAGTCATATCTTTGCATATGTGAAGAAAGTTATTCTGCATTCTTTTTCTTGAATTTCCTGAATATTCTTCTTGTATTTTCATGTGTTTTTTTGGTTCTACTTCCAGAGTAAATAACTTGTTTCTTCTCAAAGATCCAAACACACTCTAAGTCTAAAAAGCTTCATTTAAACATCATTTGTATGCAATTTTTCTGCCATATATAAAGTGAAATCATGTGGATAAAGAATTACAATTCAAAACATTGGTTGGAAGCCAGTGGCTAGTGCAGTACCCTTTTTGTTTTTATAAGCAGACTGAGATATTCTGTTGGTTTTGAAACAAGTTCCTGAAAGTTAACACACATTATCTTTTGGTGCAATGTCCCTAATAGCATAGGACACAGCAGTACTATTATACTATCTCGTAGCCATCAATCATATCATGGAAAAGAGAGAAGATGCTTGATGATATATATATATGTATATGTATATATATCAGCATTATTCAGCACTAGCTAGCTTCTGCAACTTTGGCAGCAGCACCTTCTTCCAAGTAATCAGAGACAATTGCAGCTTTATTCCCTCAAGATGCCAAGCCACGAGCAAATCCATGAGTCCCTATTTCTTCACGTGAAGGGATAGCCATAACCATTCCAGAAACGGCTGAAGATGGAGCCATATTATTATAGCCTGTCGTAGTAGTAGTTGCTGTTGTACATTCAGGCACGTGAACCTGCTGCAGCAACAAGTGGGGTCTCACTATCATCGCTTGTGAAGGTGCTGCTGCACTTACTGTTACGCCTATTTGTGAGGCCTTTTGCAACAAAGCAGTGGCTGACATGTGAGGAGAAGTGGTGGAATAATGGAAGGAACTCAAAGAAGGAAGATAAGAAGTTGTTGTAGTAGAAGTAGGGCTAGGGTTTTGATCATGGTTGAACAAGGAGTGGTTGGCATGTGTGGGAAATAACTGTGGTGTGGAAAAGTCTAAGGTGGTTCTTAGTGTTTGACTGTGCAGTGATTCTTCTAACACTGTTGGAGAAGATAACCATGATGGAATTTCTTGACCTAATAGGTTGAACTCTTGTTCTCTTTTCATTACTAGTGATGATGGTGCTTGAAATTGAAGGCCATGGCTTCGAAATTGGGAGTGAGATGATAATAGAGAGTGAGGGTTCACTGCTCTACCACTTTCCTGTGCCAAGGCATCACAGAAAGCTCTGTGAGTGATAAAGCTGTCCCTCCTGCAACCACAGGAAAGCCAAACAAGAAAATCACTATCATTTTTTACCATCACAAAATTCATATTAATATTACATGTAATAATATAATTTTTATGAGACAGTTTTGTTTCATGCAACTCTGTCTGAATATTTAATTTTATTATCTATACTAGACTCAAACAAAAAACTATTAATATATATTACAAATAATTGATATTCAGTGTGTCACATTTCATATATATGTATATATATTTCATGTATATAAATACACAGAGATTCCTTCCTAGCTAAGGTACAGTTTTTTGTTCTTTGTACTGTTTTACACACTTTCCCTTGTCATCTACATGGAAACTCTTCTTCCTTCCTAATACTTGGAAAAAGTAAAAAATAAAAAGTTTTTTAGATTAAGAAAAAAAAATAGAAAGTAGTGTATTTATTATTTTTGGTATCTTAATTTTTATCTTTTATTTTAATGTTTATTTTGTTATAAAAAATATAAATATTGATAATATTATCTATTAAGTAAAAAAATACAATAAACAATATTTACTATACATCATCTTGAAGCAAGTAAGAAAGAGTAAGTGATGCACAAATTTTGTTGTTAAATTTTATATTTTACATTGAGAAAAAGAGATGTCTGCATAAGAAAAATTTAAATTTATTTTCTGATGATAAAAGGATGTACGTTTCATGTAAACAGAAAAAAGATGAAAATAAAATGTAATTAACCAATGATGTAATAATAAGAGTAGTGTTACATGGAAAGCTTGAAGTTGAAGTATAAGGTTTTTTTCTTGAGTTAAGAGGTTGTCAGTGTCTATTCAAACGGTAAAACTGAACAAATTATCTATTTATTTATTTATCTATTAAATTTGATTATAATATCGAATTTTTCTCAAGACAAAAATCTGTCTCACTTTTGTCTTGAAATTCGGGTAAAATAGAAATAAAAAGAGAGTTATTTTTCAAACTTAATTTACAAAATAAAATTAGTCGGTTTAGATCCTATTTATTCATTTATTTGATTAATTGGCTAGTTATAGATTTTTCCTAACAAAAATTTACACTATTTGTGGAAGTTACCGATCAATATACACTTCTACTAATATATAAAATGACATATAGTGATAATAATAGTTATCAACTTTTTATACTAGTAAATTGCTTAAATTTTGATTCACTATTTATGCAAATAATTTTAAGCTATTAACTAATTAGAAATTAAAGTTAACAAAATACACAATGTAAAAGGTATTTTATTATATCATCATATTCTAATTAGTTTTAGAATAAACTCATAATACCTGTATAATTAATTATATAGTTTCTAGTGGACAAAGCATAACAATGAAGATAATATATAAACCTGATGACAAACTGTTATAAAATGATTTTTTACATAGAAAATTAGTTAATCTGAGCAATTTAGATTGGGGGTTTGAAGATAAGCTGGTTTTGGAATCTAAAATCAATTAAAAGTTGATTAGTTAATTAATCAGATTACCTAGAGAAAAGGGTACCACAGTCACATTTGTATTCTCTGGTGCCACAGATTTTGGAGTGAGCTTTCCAATCTGATTGAACTGCATAGCGTTTGGAGCACTTCTCACACTTCCATTTCTTCTCTCCATGCTTCCTGAAAAAGTGCTTCTTGATTCCTGTGAGATCCCCAAGGGCCCTTGAAGGGTCATGGTGAACACATGTTGCCTCTGGACAAACATACACTTTCTTTCTCACCTCTTTGCTGTTCTTCTTCTTTAGCTTCCATGGCAGATTGTGCCCTCTTCTATGAAGCTGCAGATTCTGATCTCTTTGAAACCCTTTCTGACAAATCTCACAAACAAACCTGTTTGTTGCCAATAGGGTCTGTGGAGTCAATGCTATCACTTCTGCATCAGGGTCTGAACCAAACCAAGTGAAACAAAAAAATTTTGAAACCAACATAATTCACTTGTTAAACAATAAAATCAATTGATAGAATACTTTGTTGAAAGTTAAAATCTAGCTGATTTTATTCTTCAATTAAACTTGAAATCTCAAAAACACCAAGAAAGGAATCATGTTTTTAATGCAGAAATTATAACTGTTAAAATATTAAAAATAATGTCCAAACACCAAATACATGTATATATAACTGAAACAAGATTACAAAATGTATAAGGGTTAAGTGTTCACAAATTCTGGTATATGACAAATTTGTTGAGTTTATGAAAATAAAAATCATATTTTGAAAGATTAATGGCATAAATTTCTTACATAATGTATAAAAATGAAACTATAGAGTGAACTACACTAAGTATATAGGAAATAAATCAAATATTGATTTTGGCTGCAAAATAACCATCAAATTAGAGAAAAAAAAAATGGTAGAATTGGTTGGTTATGTATGACCTGGGTGGCCAGGAAGACTTCTCTTCTTTTTTGGCTGTGGTTCTTGATTTATTGAAGTGGAGGAGTGTTGGTGAGCATGGAAAAAACCGTTGTCATTTCTGATTCCTGAAGAAGCACTTATTTCACTTGATGCAGACGTCAAATTGGACATGTTTTCTTCCACCACCAAACCTATATATACAAGTAAAATTAGGTAAGAAACCAAAGTACACTACACATATATAGGTCAGGTATTCACACAATATATGTAACAACAATATAGGTTATATATATACAATACATGTTCATAAGAAGTAAAGTTTATTTGCACCAAAAGAATTTCTGCAGAGATCTTGCAGCTTACAGTGAAAAGGGTAATTCTAGATGGTAAGGAAATTAATGGATCTGATTTTCTTCAGCTCAAGGATCCTGCTTACTTATTATAAAGCTTTCTCTCTTCTTCAAACTTTTCAGAAATTCTTGAGAACACCACCAAGAGTGAGAGAGAGAGAAAGAAGCAAAAGCTGATGGATCCCGAGAAGGATTGCCTCAAACCTATGGCTATTCACTTTAATCACTTCTTAAACAGCCATAACTTGTTGGTAACTAGCATCTATCATCAAGCATCAAGCATCACCTGGTAAGAGTCTGAAGAAACCATATATCAGGTAAGTCAAGTCCTTAAATAGATCTCAGTATCTAAGGATTAGTCTTTAACTATATATTGTGAGTAAGCAAAAGAAAAGAAGAGAATGGTGAGAAGTATATGAGTTAATTGGTAGGTACCTAGTTGAGGAAGTTTGAGTTGTGAGTGTGTGAGGGGTGAGAGAGAGAGAAGAGAGGTTGGAATGTGGATGAGGAAAAGGATGTGTTTGAAGGTGGCACGTACAAGAGACCAAAGCACAAGCCAAACTGGCTTGTTCTGAAGTGCACTTTCTGTCTTTTCCCCTTTTTTTCTCTACCTCCAGTTTTTTTAAATTTTCTTCCTCAATAATTGCACATTATAACAGTATGATTTTCTTCCACCCTTCAAATTTTTTCTTCCTCAATAATTGTACATTGCATAATAACTTAATGATTTTCTTTCTTATGTGGGTCAACTTTTTGGTGACTGTATCTTTGATATGTTGTTTAGAGTTATGATTCACATTTTAAATATGAAAAAAATAAAATTATTCAAAGTAGTCTTAAAGAAATGCTTAGATGTAAATTATACATTTATTTTGATTCAATAAACATGAACCAAATTGGTATTTAAGTGACTCTAACTAATCTATCATTGATGATTAATTTTTAGTGATTTTTTTAGTTAATTATAATTTTGTATTTACAAGATTAAAATTTAGTACTTTATTTAAGATATTCCATTTAGTTTCATTTAGACCAACCATATCTCTATCAATCAAATTTCAAGAATAATGTTTTACCAATTTTATTATTCCAACATAAAATTTAAATATAGTACTGTGTGTAAATTGTATATATGGTTATTTAATTTAATTCACGTACATACATATTAATAATGCATATTTTAACTGAAATTGGAAAATAAAATTGACCATATCAACCGATGACTTGAAAATTTTCTTAAAACATATTAAGTTCATAAAACTACACAAAATAAAAAAACTAACCCATGCGCCATTGTATTACTTTACTGTGATACATAATACACTATTTGAAATATAAGTTAGTATAAATAATCATATAACATAGTAAAAAAGAGATGAAATTCATGTAAAATTCATTAAGTAGTATAAGTATGACAAGGCTAAGCTAAAAGATTGTATCTTTTATTTAGATGCATAATATTTATTTTTTTTATGATTTTTAATATATTTTCATGTGACTTTTGATATATTTTTTTATTATTTTAATGAGTAACCAAGAACATGAGCAGCAAGAGTCTATGTATAAAGATTTGACAGATACTATGAACTTATCTTATCTGCATAATAATGATGCATGAATATAGCTTATATAGTAATTAACATTTAGAGAGAGAGAAAGAAAAAGGAAGTAGTATGATTAATATAAAAGAAAAATGATAGATATGATAGAATGTTTACACCAAGAGGGTATACAAAATATTATTCTCTCTCTGCATGTTTTGTTAAATGGTGGATGTCTGACATTGATTGATTATTCATGCCAAACATTCTCTCTTCCTAAAAAGTAGAGATAAAGTGATTGAAATATGGTCCATGAGAGTGTGAAAGATCAAGAAGAATTATGAACTTTTAACATGCAGGGTAATTGGTAAGAGAGTTAAAAACTAAAAGGCAAATCTGCTTTTCCTCCATCTGCATTCACACACACAGCTTTTGACAGCCATAACCACCAATGCCTCCAAATCATGCTGCAATTTGGAACCATTTCTAGCAGATATATATAAAGCTCATATGGAGATAAAAGGTTTCTTTTTCTCCTAGCACAGGACCACACACAATTTGGCTGATATGCAAATATTTACCAGATAACACGTTAATGATCAGAATTTGATTTTTGCTGATAAAGAAAATGATCAGAATTTGATTTTTGCTGATAAAAAAATTATCAGAATTTGATTTTCGGAAAGATGAATTTTAGTCTAAGTTTTGCCACACTATAACTCAGAATATCAGTTGCAAACTGGTATCAAATTCTAACCTAGTTTTGCTTTGAAGTAGGAAATGAAATGAAGAGAAAAATAAGATTAAAATTAATTATTTAATTAGTTACGAAAGAAATAAATATTACTTTTTAAAAACTATTTCCATAATTAATGAAAAATGTGTAGTTTTCTTAAGTTTAATAAATGTTTTTAAATTTAATCAGTAACCTACAATTAATGGTTGGAGTTAGTGTTAACATATATTTGTATAATAATTGCAACATAATTATTCTTTAATTTTAAACTTTTGTGAAATATAATTAATTTATTGAATTGGGAGGAAACTTTTTGAAAATTAAAATTTGAAATTCATTGGTATATTTTATAATTGCATTTGTAATGTTATTTTTTTATCATTTTAAAATCATAGAGAATTGACTATTGAGATAAAGTTAAAAATGTAATTTTAAGTGCATATTTTAAAATGAATTTTTTTAAAATTTTATTTTGTGAATACAATATTTATGTAATGAAAAATATTAAATTTAATATAATGATTTTTTTACAAATTTAAAAATATGAAGAATATGTCAATGAAAGTAGTGGATAAATGCACATTAATCTAATAGTTGCAATCGAAAAGAATAATGAAAAAAGGAAAAATAAATCAAATTTGAGACCTATAATTCGAAATCCAAGCGTGAGAAGAGAGAATTTTTCAAAAGGTAGACTTATAATTTGATAGCCCTTATTGACTATTTCAAAGATAGACTTCCAAGATACAATTGATATCTTTTATTATTCAAGGCATGTTATTGCGTAGTTTTTGGGTTTATCATAGGCCATTTAGTTTGTTAAAAGCATTTATTCAAGTATGAGGAAGTTTTTTTTTTTTTGGTACGAACCAGAAGATTGTGATAGTTATATTCCAAAGAAAATATGCCACTTACGAAACTTGATAGATTAGGTCTTAGATATTTTTTTTTTATTTGTAATCAGAAATAAATAAATATGAAAACATTTGAATTTTTCAATTTATATATAAAACAATATATCTATATCACTTTCACTTAATGCCGTTATATATAATAGTCGAAAAATTACAAAGCACTTGAAATTGTCTATACCTATTCAAATTATTTCTACCCTTGCACAAAAATTAGTAATGTTTTAATCCACAATAAAAAAAAACTAAACATCATTTAACAACTTTTTTTCAACAACCACTCTTTAGTATTTAACATATTAAGGGTTATGGAGCTTTATATGATCACTATGCATCAACAGGCCTTAGATATATTTTTTAAATGAAACTATGTTAAAAGCTTGGTTGGGAGTTGTTGATTGGTAATTTTCAAAAGGATGGTGATGGTACTCCTATGGACATTCTAAACATTTCTTATAGGTGGTGTAGTCAATTGAACTCTACAATTTTAGAGTATATTGAGTATATTTTTCAAACATCCAATTTATTTAAAATATATATATATATATATATATATATATATATTTATTTATTTATAAAAACAGGTGAAAACAGATTCTTTTTTCAAACATGCTATTGATATCACAATTATGTTTGATGTCACATTATGTGTCACTTTCAGAAAGACAAAAGAATATGCTGTGTCTGTAAGACGTAGCTGGCTAAAGTTAACCTAAAAGCAAATGATCTTCCATTGGCCAATAAGAAATTGAAGTCATCTGTTGAAAGCTAACAAGCTTTTGTGGTCTTTGACTCTTTGTCACCTTCCTATTATCATTCTTTTTATTTTTTTAAAAATGTCTCAAATATGTGTGTGGATCTTAGCCAAAAGCCAGAATTATCTCAAGTCTTTTAGCCTTTATATGAAATTAAATACTTTTTTAATTTATCGAATATTCTAAAATATACAAATTTTATACATTGCAATGTATAAAAAGGTTATTAAGTGTTGTATATAATAGTTAAATAACTAATACTTCATTAATTGGAAATGAAAAGATAGCAGGCCATCTTAATTTTTAAGAGGAAAATTTAAATAAATAAATAGTCTGTGCATAATGTATTCTCCTTTCTATAGTAGCATAATATAAAATACTGACAAAACAATATTTAATTTGGTCTTAGTTCAGAAATAAAAACAAATTATTATAAAGAAATATTTAGTATTATATATTTTTTTACCGTAATGTTTAATAAAAATATCTATTTATCAGTTCTTTATTATAAAGTATTCATATATTGTTATATTGTTATTGATTACATTATTAATTATAAGAAAATAGTTATACAAACGAGGGTATGTTAATTCTTCCAATTAAATAATTTAAGAAATGTAATTAAAATTCTAAATTATATGAATAAAGGATATTAGAGATTATATATATATATATAATATAATATAAATAAATGAAATATAAATATCATTGTACAAATTAATCTTATGATATTGAGTTAGATATAAACTCACTTATTAAGAAAGGATATGAACATACTTATAAATTATTTATTTTTCTATTATGTTTTTACCAAATACATTTTTATTATAAAAATGTGTAATAAAAATAAGATTTAATTAAAAAATATATAATATTATCTACGTACAATCATATTAGAAAACCAAACAATCACATAACAATCAATTTTACAATTGAGTCAATATATGTAATTATATACATCACAATATCAAACAACTATTTTAACCAAATAATGAAATATATAAAATAGAGTAAAATATATAAATATTTTTTAAAAACTGTATTAAGCATGACATACTAGAGACTAAAATCTATCACATTTTAAGCAGATCAGGTTTATAAACTTCAACTTCATATATTAGGATAAATTTGTTAAAAAAAAATGTATATTAATGTTATATATCCAGTGTGCAAGAACTCTTTTTCTTATGATGTTTTACTATATGTGATCATTATTGAGATAAAAACATTTTCTTTTTTTAATAAGTTATATGTTTAATACTTAAAATAAATAAGTATATTAATGTTGTGCAAGAACTCTTTCTCTTATGACGTTTTACTATATATGATCATTATTGAGATAAAAACATTTTCTTTTATTAATAAGACATATGATTTCAAACCATTAAAATCAACCTATAACACATTATTCTAAACATAATTATCATATAAAATATCAATGTTCATAATTACCACATACGCATAATAATTTTTAATAAATTTAAAATAAAAAAGTAAATTAAACGTAATTATGTATGGTACTTTTTTCATCGCAATAAAATTTGTTAAGCAAATTCAATTTGTAATTCTTCCTTAATAATCTTTGATTGAAATCACTTTGGTGTATTTTGATTTGTTGAGCAAATTTTACTAATGTACTTAACACATTGAGTCAAGAAAATTTTATTACAATTTTTTTTAGTAATCGAACAGTGGTAGCGTATACCTATGTATTTTGTCCTAGAATGAAAAGATAGGATGCCTTGCATTGTATAAGACACTCTGAGTGTCATAATATACAATAAGTTTTTGTTGTTTGTGTCCGAGTTCCTCTATTAACCTTTGAATCTAAATAACTTTCTTGCATGTTTGATTAATTGTCGTGTTCTCAACTTTTTTTTAATAGACAGAGTTACAAAATCTTATAACTTGGATAACCAACTTATTATTCCTCATGCAAGTGTAAACACATAGTTAGTAGTAAATCTCCTTTTATCAAGATCACCTATAAAATCACAATCAACATAGCCTTTGAAACTAGTTTTGATCCTCCAAATATAATACAACATTTGAGGTTCCTTTTATGTATCTAAGGATTCTCTTAACACTCTAATACTCTCTAGGATTTTCCTTGAATCTACTACCTACTCCCACAACTTGTTCAATGATCTTGTACAAATCATGGCTTACAGAAGGCTTTTCACCATTAATGCATACAATACTTGAGACATTTTCATCCTCTCTGCTTCATTCTTATGACTCATACTTCAGGATAATTTATAATTGGCTTGCAATCTTTCATATGAAAGCACTACAAGATTTTCAATAAGTAATTCTTTTAAGAAAGTCAAATCTTCCTATCATTTCTGTTTTAGTGAATAAAATTTTGTTTGTTGATCCCAAGTCATTTATATCAAACTCCCTAGCTAGTTGTGCCTTCAATTCTTAGATTCAAGTTTTGTTGGAGCCACCATTAGAACTAATTACTGCTTCACTCACCAAAATATTTCCATCTTCTGAGATACTTGCAATGTAACCTTGTAAAGTTGATACTTCATAGTTCTTTCCTCCATTCTTCCTATACTAACGATTTTTTTTTTTTGGTATGCCCTCCCTTACCACAATAGTAACATTTGAGATGATTTTTACTTAAAGACTTTGATTTACCATCAGTTTGACTCTTAAAGCCACATTTTGTTGATCTACCTCTCATTATCGTCAAAGTCTCTACTTGCTTTAAATTCTACACCCTTTTCACCTTACTTTTTTTGTCTGAATTCTTATTAAAGAATAACTTTGATAATATTCTTAAAATGTAACTACTTATCAATATTGTTATTTATTATATTGATAATAAACAACACACAAATGAAAAAAAAATAATAAATAATAATTTGGAGAATCAAAATTTTTAATTAACAATAACAACAAAAAGTGAATTATTTCAACTAGAGTCAAATTATAAAAAAATAAAGAAATTGTACAACAAAAATCAATTTACTCAATTGAAATCCAATAAAATGAAAATGTCCTATTATTAATATGATATAGTTTGTTTGTAAAATTAATAACATCTCCATATAGGAATTTAGAGATAAGAGAATTAATATGTGATATAGAATTAAAAGAGATGCATGTAGAAAATGAAGAAAAAAATAGGAAAAAAAAATAGGAAGGAAGGAAGAAAGATTTGGTCTTTTGATCCAAGTTCTCGCATACTTTTAAGATAAAAGAATTTGAAAAAAATTAAAATGAAATTCTAAGTTAAAATTTAATTTATACGTAAATTAATTTGTAAATACTTTCTTATGTAATTTATTTAATTCTTCTTAATTTATTTACCTCTTGTGATAGATTCTCGAATGATTTGGTCTTCTTCCTATACGATGAGTTAGAGAACACATGTAAAAGTTCTCTAACACAAGTCAATTTTTATCACCAGTAAAAGTTACGAAGAGTACAATTAATAAATAATAGTGATTTTACTTTAGGACTTAACTTCTTATTTATTATTGGACTTTTTCTCAATGAATTTCTTATTCCCGTATATTGTAAAAAACTAATATATAGGATTACTAATATAGGTTGTTCTAGTTTAACATGAAATTTCTTATCTTTCATTTTCGTTGTTTAGTGTCCAAATAAACTGTTACCAATCTAACTTTTGAAAAACTCAAACTCCTAAGACTCTGCAAGTGAGATGGGAGAAAACAACTAAAAAAAAAAAATTAACCTTGTGCGACATAGTTAATATATAATCTTATCCACTAATTATGTGATTATTGGTCAATCTTGATCATTCATGTCAAAAAATCAGAGATTTTAAAATTAAACTTTAAATAAATTTCAATACCCAAGCAAATTACTTTTTTTCTTTCAGTTTATTGGCGATATCCTTAATTAAAAAGAAAAAAACTACTATAAATATTTTTTCGATAAATCTAAAAAAAAATGTAAACAGAGTAGATTTTGAATTCCCAAAAAATCAAAGGGCAAGACTGTAAATTTCTTTAATTTTTTTTTTTTTTTACCTTGAAGACTTTGAGTTTTTGAATAATATCTTCTCAAAGCAACCTCTAAAAAAATATGTAAACTTTGATTTATCTGTTTGGTAACGACAAAATAAATAATTGGAGTATGTTAGTATTTTTCAATTCACATACATGACAAGTCTCTTTTGTTTTTTCTTCGTTTCTTCCACTTCAAAGACATCCAAAACATAATAATAATTAAAAACATAAGTGAATTTTGGGTGTTAACCACCTTTTGAAATTTGAGTTTTTTTTTTTTTCGTGTTATCCACGATTATGTACATACAGATCAACAAAAATAAAAAAAATGGTATCTACCAAGTAATTTACTAAAAATAAAAAATGTAATTTGAGGAGACTTTGGAAGTCTAGTCACCAATAAATATGTTTTCTAGCTGCAAGATTCTCAAAGTTGGTGTGCATTTAAATGTTTGTAAATCCTAATAGATTATGTATTTATGTGAGTGATTCATGTTTCTTAACTGTGGTGTTGTTTCCATAAGGAGAAAGATCTATAGTGTGCATAATTGCAAATATTAGCCATTGATCAAACTAAGCCACTATACATTTGCTTCTTCTTGTTCTTCCAATAACTTTGGTGCTACCATTATGGAGACCAACGCATCCCCAGACAGCATCAATTCAAACAAGTACATGGTACCTGAAAAACAACCTTACCGAACCTGGTACCACTTTCAGCCCCCAAAAAATTGGATGAATGGTATTATCCTTAGCACTTTTTTCATTTGTTCATCAACTTCTAGCACACGTGCTTGTGTTCTAAATCACTGCCTATTTCTAATTATTTTCTGTCATTTGCATATTTTGCTGATGAAACATGAAAATTGTTGCCTCCATCATGCAGATCCAAACGGTATGTTTGTGAACTTCTCTCCAACTCTCAATCAAATTGAAGTTTGTCCATGACATGTAACTATCACATGATATGCAGTAAAAATTTTCAATTTACAAGAAAATATTAATAAAATTTGACAACATATTACTTGAAGATTGGTCAAGACCATGAAAGTCCTAATTATAGGATAATTTGTTCTTGTGTTAATGCACTACTATTTCATCTACTTGTCAACTCTTGATTCAGTAAAACTCATCAAATCATGATCTTGTGACAAGTGTTGATTTAACTGTCACAGGACCAATGTACTACAAAGGAGTTTACCACTTTTTCTACCAATTCAACCCTTATGCACCAACCTTTGGCAGGCACATGGTATGGGGTCATTCTGTATCCTATGATCTCATCAATTGGATTCATCTAAATCATGCTCTTGAACCAAGTGAGTCCTATGACATTAATGGCTGCTATTCTGGCTCAATCACAACCCTCCCTGGGGAAAAACCTATCATTATGTACACAGGGAGTGATTCTAACAAACATCAAGTTCAGAACTTGGCTGTGCCAAAGAATCTATCAGACAACTTCTTAAGGGAATGGGAGAAACACCCTCAAAACCCTATCCTGATTCCACCTAGTGGAGTTGAAGTGGATGGTTTTAGAGACCCTACAACTGCTTGGCAAGGAAGTGATGGCAAATGGAGAGTGATTATTGGTGCCAAAAGTGGTGATGAAGGGAAGGCTCTTCTCTACCACAGTGAGGATTTCGTTAATTGGAAACTGTTTCCTAATCCTATATATGCATCAGAACATACTGGGATGTTTGAGTGTCCAGATTTTTTTCCAGTGTACATCAGTGGCACAAAGAATGGGGTGGATACATCTGTCCAAAACAGCAGTGTTAAGCATGTCTTGAAAACTAGCTATCAAAACAAACAACTAGAATACTATTTTCTAGGTGACTATTTCCCTGATCAGGAAAAGTTTGTTCTTGATGATGATTTGGGAGGACCTAATCTGAACTTAATATTGGACCATGGAATGTTTTATGCTTCCAAGTCATTTTTTGACTATGCCAAAAACAGAAGGATATTGTGGGGATGGTCAAAGGAGCGTGACACCACACAAGATGATTATGAGAAAGGATGGGCTGGTCTACAGGTATTTATTTTAGCTCCATGTTGAACCTTTTTATTAAGAAGTAAGTTTAGGTCTAATTCAATCAATTAAAACATAAAAAATCAATTAAAAGATAAAAATTATCCTCACTTATATATTATAAATAGATCTGATTTCTAGTCAACATAGGAATTTTCAGTATTTTTCTTTTTCTTATTTCACCACCCTCCATGTTAAAAAGTATTTTAGGACTATGTTCTTATCATGTGATCTCAATATTTTAATGCAGTGTATTCCAAGGCAAGTTTGGCTTGATATAAGTGGGAAGATGTTGATGCAGTGGCCAATTGAAGAGGTAGAAAAACTACGTGACAAACAAATTAGCATAAAGGGAGAGAAACTGGCTGGTGGATCAATTCTTGAAGTCTCAGGTATCACTGCATCACAGGTATGCAAACTTGTGCTGTTTTTTCTTTTCTCAAATCCCTTTTTGCTGAATTGTAGATCCAAGTACAGCATCCATGATGATTTTTAAAAACCTTAACTTTTCAAGGCCGACGTAGAAGTGTTGTTTGAGCTTCCAGAACTAGAGAATGCAGAGTTTCTAGATGAAAGGGAAGTTGATCCTGACTTATTGTGTAGTGAAGAATATGCATCAAGAAGTGGCATAATAGGGCCATTTGGTTTGTTAGCTTTAGCATCTGAGGACCAATCAGAACACACTGCAATCTTCTTCAGAATATATAGAACTTCCAATAGATTTGTATGTCTCATGTGTAGTGGCCAAAGAAGGTTATTTCTGATATTCTCACTATTTGTAAATTATACTGCTTATATTTTGTGTTGAGACTTAGTTGTGTACAATTTTCACAGGTCTTCATTGCGGCAGAACCTTGATAAATCCTCACATGGAACCATCTTTGACATAGACACCAAGCAAAAAACGATTTCACTCAGAAGCTTGGTATGTTCATTGCTAATGATAAATATTACCCTTTTTGTTTCATCATGTGCTTTCTAGTTTGATGTATATAGGTTCATATTATGCAGATTGACCGTTCCATTATTGAGAGTTTTGGGGAGAAAGGGAGAATTTGTATAACCAGTAGAGTTTATCCCTCCTTGGCTATAGACAAAGATGCACATCTTCATGTATTCAACAATGGAATGCAGAGTGTGGTGATCTCAGAACTGAATGCTTGGAGCATGAAGCAAGCAGAATTTGAGCAAGAAGAAAGCATAAAATAAGCTGAAGCCAATAAGGATTTTGATAATCATACAACATTTTATTTTATCTAGTTCTTTTATATTGTATGTTTTACCTATTAAAACCAGAATCAAAATTCTGAATAAATTTTTAATATTTAACATTGGTTCCTTTCACTATTTTCATGCATTTATCATACTGTATACCATCTGAAGGTGACATGTAACTAAGTATGTTTAAATGTACCTCATGTTATTAATGAATTTTGATAAAAATAATTTTAATATTTTTAAAGTTTGAGAGCTGAAATTAGCAAAAAATTTTGGAAGATGAAAAATAAATTTAAAAATATTTAAGAAGATAAAAACGTATTTTTTTATTTATTTTTTTCTCTCCTTACCTTCTGATCCAAGACAGGTTGAAATGAAATTTAAAAAAAAAAAAAAGAAAAAAAAAGAATAATGGTGGTAATCAAGTTCAGGATGCAAAATATAAGAGAAAAGTTAGAAGAAAAAAATTATTAATGTCATAAATAAGTTTTTCAAGTGATAAATCAACATAAGGCTATCATTGGATGTTTCTGAAGTGATGTATTCTTCCTCTTATTTCTTAATCCATTTTGTTTTTCATTTTAAACTTTATTTCCTTATTTTACTAAACATGGTTGAGTACATGATGTGTACTTGATTTTAAATCTTTTGTTCATGAGTTGATAGATTCTTTTAAATTTAAGTTAAATTATATATGTTAGTTTACTTTGTACTTTTTCTAGACTTTCTTTTCTATATATTTTGAAAAAAAAGAAGATAAAAAGGTAAAAAAGAAATTGAATGAAAAGTAAATAGTTTATTAAATAGAACAATAAACAAAAATATCTTAAAATATAGATCAGACTCACCAAAATTTCCATACAAACTATAAGAAAAACCCTAAAATATTTTGGTGAAGTACAATAGTTAATTATGCTACAATTCATTTATTTTTTTCCTTTATAAATGAAATGTGTCACGGTTAATTATGACAAGCCGTGATGAAATATGAGACACTTTGTTTACTTCCAATTTTTTTTATAGTTTTTTGTTTTGACAAGAATAAATAAAATATTACCAATAAGACAAATACTAGTACCAATAGAAGTAAAGAATAATAATAATTATTATTATTTAAAATTAAATCATTTTAGAATGTATATTATCAATTCATTTCTCTTGGAACAAATTCTATTTTGATTTTATTTCTTTTTTTTTTCTCTATCTACTTTCTTTTCTTCTATTTCATTTACTCGACCCCAACAAAACACTATTTTGATCCCATGTTAACCACTCGAATGAATCCTTCTATGTTTGCTCCTACAATTCTTTGAATGATTAATGAAGAATATTTGTTAGGATATGTTTGGGTAGAGAGTGAAGAAAGAAACAAAAGGAAACATAATATAACCAATACATTGGAATGAAATGCACTGAAAATAACATTTCCTTATTTGATAATTAATAATAGAATGAAACATATCTAGGATAGGAACAATTATGTAATGTAATAAATTACAACTTTAATTTCTTGCTTTTTTCTTTATTTTAAATTAACATTCTTTCAATATAAAACACATCTTACTTAAAATGATAATTATTGTCCGGATTATTACAACTAAACAAATATATCAACCAGATGTCTTCATTAATGAAATAATAAACATCTATAATTATTATTATTATTATTATTATGACAACAAAAATAATCTTATCATAGCAGGTATTACTTGAAAATTGTTCTCTTTTAAAACAATCACAAACAGAGAAAATCACTTATAATATAAAGTATCTAGATAAATTATCTATGATTATTCAAATGGTTCTTAGCTAGTGCTTATTTTATGTTTTCTTCTTGTCCAAATTCTGCATGATTCATGCTCCAAGCATTCAGTTCTGAGATCACCACACTCTGCCTTCCATTATTGAATGCAAAAAGATGAGCATCTTTGTCAATAGCCAAGGAGGGATAAACTCTACTAGTAATACAAATTCTCCCTTTCTCCCCAAAACTCTCAATAATGGAGCGATCAATCTGCATAATATGAATCTATATATATCAAACTAGCAAACACACCATGAAATGAAATGGTTACATTTATCAGTAGCAATAAACATACCAAGCTTCTGAGTGAAATTGTTTTTTGATTGGAGTCTATGTCAAAGATAGTTCCATATGTGGTTTTATCAAGTTCCTGCCTCAATGAAGACCTGTGAGGTGTGCACAACAACTCTCAAAATCTCAAATTTATTCTTAATGAGAAGTAAAATATATGCACCATAATTCACTGATAAAACTGTGTCAGAAATTACCTGCTTTGGTCACTGCACATGAAACATACATATCTATTGGAGGTTTTATATATTCTGAAGAAGATTGCAGTGTGTTCTGTTTGGTCTTCAGATGCTAAAGCTAACAAACCAAAGGGCCCTATTATGCCACTTCTTGATGCATATTCTTCACTACACAATAATTGAGGATCAACTTCACTTTCATCTAGCCACTCTGCATTCTCTAGTTCCGGTAGCTCAAACAACACTTCTACATCAGCCTTGAAAAGTAAAGTTTTAAAAAACCATCATTGATGTTGAACATGGTTTGAAAAAAAAGAAGAATGTGAGAAAACACAGCACAAGTTTACTTACCTGTGATGCAGTGATACCTGAGATTTCAAGAACTGATCCTCCAACCAGATTCTCTCCCACTATGCTAATGTGTTTGTCACGTAGCTTTTCTGCCTCTTCAATTGGCCATTGCATTAACCTATTTCCACTTTCATCAAGCCAAACTTGTCTTGGAATACACTACATACACAGTACATAGAAATAGAATAGAACACTCATCAACATGATATGAATTTATAACCCTAAAGAAATTTTAACCAAAAGAAAAAGTAACAAATACCTGAAGACCAGCCCATCCTTTCTCAATGTCATCATGTCTAGTGTAACACTCGTTCACCCACCCCCATAATATCCTTCTGCTCTTAGCATGGTCAAAAAATGACTTTGAAGCATAGAATTTACCATAGTCAAACCTTAAGTCCAAACTAGTTCCTGTGAATTTAACATCAGGAATAAAGATTCCTTCATCATTGCCATATTTACCAAGAAAATAATAGTCCTGATGTCTGCGTAGATAGCTTATCTTTAACACATGTCTAACACTTTGATTTTGGACAGATGTATCCACCCCATTTGTGCTATTGATGGACACAGGAAAAAAATCTGGACACTCACAAACTCCAGTGTTATCTGATGCAAAAAAAGGATTCAATTCCACTGTCCAATTAGCAAAATCCTCACTTTGGTAAAGAACTAACTTCCCCTCATCACCATTTTGAGCACCAATTAGTACCCTCCATTTTCCATCCTTTCCCTGCCAAGCAGTTGAAGGGTCTCTAAAATTATCAACTTCAACTCCACTTGGTGGAGTCATGACAGGGTTTTGAGGGTGTTTAACCCATTCCCTTAAGAAGGGGTCTGATGGATTCTTTGGCATAGCTATGTTTTGAACTTGGTGTTTTTTATCATCAATTCCTGTGTACAAAATAACAGGCTGTTCTTTTCCTGGGATTATAGTGGCTGAGCCTGACCAACAACTGTTGAGGTCAAACGGTTCACTTGGCTCAATAGCATGGCTCAGATGAATCCAGTTGATGAGATCATAGGACACAGAGTGAGCCCACACCATTTTCTCACCAAAGGTTGCTGCATGAGGATTATGTTGGTAGAAAAAGTGGTAAACTCCTTTGTAGTACATTGGTGCTGCCACATGTATCACAACACTTGTCATTTGGTCATATCAACACACATATACATAACAGATTGATTAGATAAACGTAAAATGCTCTTACTTTTGCCATAAAATTATCTTAACAACAAACATTTGGAGAAGTTAAATGAGAAGAACTTCTATCAAAAGTTTAAGTACATAAACTGATTTAGTTTGTCTAAGAAGTTCAATAATTTATTCTGCTATGACTGTGAAGTTTTGTGCAGTAATAGGCAAATAAGCAACTTAAAGTGTGAGAAATTCATGAGCATACCGTTTGGATCTGAGCAATGAAGTCAACCATGTCCAATTTTTGTGAACAAACATGTCAAAAGACCAAGAGAAAAGAATTAGACATGAGCACTGAAATAGACACAAGCATATGTTAAAATCAAACAGACAAAAGAGTGCTGAGGTAATAATACCATTCATCCAATATTGTGGGGGTTGAAAGTGGTACCAAGTTCTATAAGGTTGTTTCTCAGGTACCTTATGCATGGTGGAATTGAGGTTGTGTGAGGATGCTACTTCTTCATTGATCTCCATGATAATAGAGGAAGGTCAACAAATACTAGATGTTGAGTACCTTGGTTTGATGAAGGATCTTTCCACATATATAAAATGAATGGTGCTGACAAATTATGTCCTCTAAGAATTTGAATGTCCACCAAGTTTGAGAACATTGCAACTGAGAAATTATTTTTATTGATGACTTCTGTGGTCAATGCAAATTGGATATATATTTTTTAATAAATTACATATTTTACCTAAAAGGCAAAAAGATTGATTCACAATTGAAAAGGAACCAACCTAGAGTTCTGTTTGGTTCTGCTAACTATTTCTTTGGGTTAAAGTATTATTGATTAGTAGAAGAAACAAAAGAATAAAAAAACAAGAGAAATAATTTAGTACAAGCACACATAATTATTGAAATGTTCAAAATATTTATTCACTTTTTGTTTCTAAAATGATTTATTAATTTAATTAATAAACAGAATAAAATAGCAGGTAAATGTGAGTGCATGGAAAAAAACATTGTTTTAACATGGAAAATATATTAAAAGAGATATTTACAAAGTAGAAGTTTGTAAGAAGCAAATAGAAAATTTTATAAAACGAAAAAAAAAAACTGAAAATAAAGGCTGGATGTGGGCAGAAAATTTGTTTGCTTAGTTCCTATGTTTCTAATTTCCAGTTGGGAAGGATACGATAAGAGAATAAAATATGATAATAATAATACAATAACAAAATAATAATATGATAATTTATAATTTTATTTCATATATACAACACGATAGAATAAATAATGTTAGAATATAAAATAAATCAGGTTTAAATAAAAAAAATCATTAAAATTGCATATAATTACTTAAAATTTTATATAAATTATAGAAATTACAAAAAACATTAACTAAATCGTAAAAAATTACACTTTACTTATATAACTACATTTTATATTATTAAAAAGGTTATATGATATTTTAAAATTATAATTAATATTTAAAAAATAGTTAATAATAATTTAGTCTTAATATATAATAAATAACAAAATTTAATTAGTTTATGTGTTTTTGACATGCCCCTGACGTGAAGTGACTAAAATGTTCTCTATGTTTATATTTAAATAGTATTTGAAAAATATTTTCTTCTAAACAATATTTTTTAGAATTTATTTTTAAAAGATATTTTCAAAATGTCAATTTTATATTGTAGAATTTGTTTTTCAGAATAGGCTTTTCAGGAAACATTTTTCGGAACATAAAAGGTTTGTATTCCGAAAAATGTTTTCTAAAACTTTTTCAGAAAACATCTTTCGAAGCTATAAATTTTACATTTTAAAAAAATGTTTTTGAAAAAATCTATTCTAGAAAATATATTAACATTCCGAAAAATGTTTTTCCAAAAATACCCATGAATTTGAAATAAAATATCGCAAGTACTTTTGGTATGTTTTGAAATTGATGGATTGCAGATTAAAAATGATGGGGTGCACAAAGTTTTCCGCTTACTTAAGAGCTTACAAAGTAACTATACAAGTTATAATCGAGAGTGATTCTTTCTACACCTCCATATTGACTTCCTGCGCCTTCCATAATTTTAACATATTCCATTTTAATCTTGAAAAAAGATAAAAATAACCTTCACTATAGTAAATAGGATTTTTTTTTTCACTTTGCTGGTTACACAAACCGCAATACAATTAAAAAATAAATACATTGCGGATTGTACAACCCGCACCTTTCACATTGCGGGTTGTACAACCCGCAATACAAAACTTTTTTTAAATACATTACGGGTTGTACAACCTTCAATACAAAATTTTTTTGAAAAAAAATTTGTATTGCGGATTTTACAACCCGCAATGTATTTAAAAACAATTTGTGTTGCAGTTTATACAACTTGTTGTTGTGGTGTAGTGGTAATTATCACATTATTTTTTATACCTAAAGGTTCCCGCAATGTAAAAGGTACAGAAAATATAATTGCCGCAATGTATTTAGTTTTTAATTATATTATCATGAATGAAGACTATTTTCATCTTTTTTTCAAGGCTAAAATGGGAATATGTTAAAATTATGAAAGTGCAGGAAGTCACTAAAGAGGTGCAGGAAGAATCAGTCTATAATCCAACCTCAAGGCTCAAGGAAAAAAAAAAACACCAATCTATTAAACCTTTCAATACTTCTTGACTTAACATCAATATTGTGTGTAAAACACATGTATTAAATTAAGCATATCATTAAAAAAATTAACATAATTTAAATATAATCATAACTTGTAAATTATTTTATAGACTTTTTTATTATACAAAAACACAAATTTATAATTTTATATTAGTTATAGAACCTTTTTATTTAATAAAGAATATTTTAATATTATATTTATAGTAAATTTGTTAATTTTAAAAAATTTATTTATAAAATATAGCTTAACTTAAGTTATATTTTCTTTCTACCATTTAACTATGTATAATGGTAAAATTGATAGGATTATATTGGTTCCATTTCATCACTTATTTAAGTTTTGATCAAGTTAAATTTAAATTAAATGTTTCTATCAAAATTTTGGATTAAATAAGAAAATGACAAACCCAACTTATGCTTACTTTATCCTCAACTAATAAAACAAACTTCTTTCCTTAAATAACTGAAGGAAAATCACCTCATATAAATCAAGAACTATAAATCATTTTCATAATTAAGATATCTCAAATTAAGGCTTTCAAGACACACAAGACAGACTGTGGTGGCTCAAGCAATTTTTTTTCTTATATTTTCCTTCTAATAATTCTAGAATATAAATTAAAGATTCCATCTGTTTTATAAAGGGAAATACAAGTAGTGCAGTTCAATAGTAATAGAATATGAATTCTATAAGGCAACTTGTTCCATAACAAGTTTTGAAATCAAATATAAAACAAATAATTTTATGTTGTCTTGACCTTTCACTTCATGCAAAATCAATCAAACAGACCCTTAACAAACTAACATGGCCACTTGCAATTGGACGCAATATATTTTAAGGTCTCATTGTTTTTTGTCGTATAGGAATTAGCCAAAACATAAAATGTTTCTAAGAAGACTTGGACTTCAACACATGATAAATAGATGAAATCAACTAAAAAATATTTGTTTAGCCTTCACCATATAACTACACAAATTATAACATAGATCATGACATTTTCTCATTCACATGCAAACCAACACGCCAAACTCTCTTGATATTATTTCAGCTACAACATAAGCATATGCATGCATGATGAGGCCTGTGATTTGTCCCTGTCATGTCTGATATGACTTTCCAAGAAACCAGTTCTTTTGCTTTATGGCCAAAAATTGGAGAGAATTTAATAAGAGTTAAAAATCATTAGAGTGCTAATAAGAAAGAATATTAAACATAAATAAATATGAAATAAATTTTGGTGGCACTGGTAAAACAAAATGTGGAGAAGAAAAGTTTTAGCTTATTATCAAAAATTACTTCAAATGAAATAAATCCCAAGAGTTAGACTGCTGAATCATATTTCTCATTGAGTAAAAAGTAATTATAAGTGTTCTCATTTACTAATATCTTAGTAAGAGAATACAACACAATAAAGAGTAAACTATACACTTTTTCTCATATTTTATTATAAATAACCTATTTTTATTAAATGAACAATAAATGATGAAGAAACAAATATATCTTCTTGTAAAGAAAAACAATCTAGGATGGATTGATATTTTATATTATGAGTGCCTAACTAGTCACACAGATAACTTCAGGTTGGAAGCTGATGTGTATTCAAAACCTGATTGGTTTTGGATTTGTCACTTTCAACAAAGTGACATATCCATAGTGAATATAATAATAGTCCTTTTGTTGTGCATATATATATAAAGTACTTTATCAAACCAAAAACTCGTGTTAGATCTTGCTTTTTTGACATTCTCCTTCTCCCTGATTCTTGCATCATGGAGATCATTGCACAGCTACTGGTACTTGTTGTAGTTCCTTTTCTGCTGAACAGTGGAAATGGAATTGAAACAATCTCCACACATAGCATCAACTATAGAGCAACAGCAAAGCAGCCTTATCGAACTTCTTATCACTTTCAGCCCCAAGAGAATTGGATGAACGGTATTGTTATCACCTCCAAGTTTTGTGGATCCAATTTTACTATTTCAACATTAATACTTCTAGGACTACCAGTTTATCTGTTCAATTCTGTTTCTTTTGTTGAACCGTTGGTAGTTCTAATCCTTTTCTTTTATCATTTGACATGTTTTTGCGGACGATGATTGACCATGGATACTTCATTTTGCAGATCCAAATGGTAAGTTCTTGAACTTATAGGACTATCTGTTACTTATACTCCTCCCAATATCATCATCCATATGAGAAAATAGAATTTGTTCTTTGTGAAATTTGATCAATTGGTCTTTGACCTCTTAAGATTTGTTTAAATAGACTTCTCTGTAAGAACTTACGGAACAAAATAAGTAAATTAGAATCAACTTCTGCAGAAGTCTTCTTTTAGTGAAAATAGATAAGGTGCATGATCGAGTTGATTTTAACTCATGGAAGAATCTCTATTCAAATAGGGACTAAGCATTCATTCATGGCTAGTGTTAATGTTGATTTGATCTCTCAGGGCCTATGTACTACAAAGGTGTTTACCACCTTTTCTACCAGCATAACCCTGAAGCAGCAACCTTTGGTGATAGGATTGTATGGGGTCACTCAGTATCCTATGATCTCATCAATTGGATTCATTTGAATAATGCTATTGAACCAAGTGGACCATATGATATTAATAGCTGTTGGTCAGGCTCAGCCACTATAATACCTGGGAAAGAACAGCCTATGATTTTGTACACAGGAATTGATGATAAGAAACATCAAGTTCAGAACTTAGCTGTGCCAAGGAATCTATCTGACAACTTCTTAAGGGAATGGGTGAAACACTCTCACAACCCTGTCATGACTCCACCAAGTGGAGTTGAAGTTGATAATTTCAGAGACCCTTCAACTGCTTGGCAGGGAAAAGATGGGAAATGGAGGGTAGTGATTGGTGCCCAAAATGGTGATGAAGGGAAGGCAATTCTGTACCAAAGTGAGGATTTTGTTAATTGGACAGTGGACCCTAATCCCTTTTATTTATCACAAGATACGGGAGTTTGTGAGTGTCCAGACTTTTTCCCTGTGTACATCAATGGCAGCACAAATGGGGTGGACACATCTGTGCAAAGTGCAGGTGTTAGACATGTGTTGAAGATAAGCTACCTACGCAAGCAGCATGATTACTATTTTCTTGGTAAATATGCATCTGATCAGGAAAACTTCATTCCTGATGTCAGGTTTACAGGGACTAGTTCAGACTTGAGGTATGACTATGGTAAATTCTATGCTTCCAAGTCATTTTTTGACTATGCCAAAAACAGGAGAATCTTGTGGGGATGGGTGAACGAATCTGACTCCACACAAGATGACATTGAGAAAGGATGGGCTGGTCTCCAGGTATTTTAGTTATTTCAGCTGCCTTTTTGTTTTCATTTTCAAATGAATCATATATAAACAAATGTTACCTTTAAATATATGATTTTATTAGATTGAATGCAAATAGGGATATAAGATATATATCAGACAGATGTTTAGGAGTTTTATGTTATTTTGTTACCTTAATCATTGTTACATATAATCATAGATAGATCAGTGTGTATGTTCATAGTACACACAAGTCCTGTAATCTTATGGTTTCTAATGCACTTTGTATCATGCTATTTTCTTAACATTATCTGACTGAAATTTGTTAGAGGTCAAAAAATTTTGTTAGTTTTACTTCTTATTTAACAAGTCTGACTCATGATATGCATAATTTTCAATAAATATTAACCTAGAGCGTTTGGCAATGTAGTCAATTCCAAGGCAAGTTTGGCTAGATAAAAGTGGGAAGAGATTGGTTCAGTGGCCACTTGAAGAGGTAGAACAACTACGTGGCAAGCACATAAGAATAACGGGGGAGAATCTTGTGCATGGATCACATCTTGAAGTCTCGAGTATTACTGCATCACAGGTAAGTAAATTGAAGCTATATTTTCATTGATAAATTTCAGACCAAGCACACATCAATGGTAAGTGTTTTCAAATTTGAACTTTTGAAGGCCGATGTAGAAGTGTTGTTTGAGCTACCTGAACTAGAAAAGGCTGAGCTTCTTGATCCAAATGGAGTTGATCCCCAACTACTTTGTAGCCAAGAATATGAATCAAGAAGTGGCACAATAGGGCCATTTGGTTTGTTAGCTTTGGCTTCAAAGGATCTCAAAGAGCACACTGCAGTCTTCTTCAGAATATATAGAGCCCCCAATAGATATGTATGCCTCATGTGCAGTGACCAAAGCAGGTTGCTTCTGAATTCTAACATTCCCTCAACATAACCCTTTGTTCATAACCTCTCCATGCAATTTGTGATTGAGACTGATTTTTGTTTCCACATTACAGGTCCTCATTGAGGCATGACCTTGACAAAACTACATATGGAACTATCTTTGACTTAGATTCCAATCTAAAAACGATTTCACTAAGAAGCTTGGTATGTCTATTTCCAACTAGTATACTCACTCTTTGTTTTATGATATGGTTGGTAGTTTGATGTATTCTTATTATGCAGATTGACCACTCCATTATTGAGAGTTTTGGGGATGAAGGGAGAACTTGCATCACCAGCAGAGTTTATCCATCATTGGCTATAGACAAAGATGCTCATCTTTATGCATTTAACTATGGAAAGGAGAGTGTGGTGGTCTCAGAACTGAATGCTTGGAGCATGAAACAAGCAGAGATTGGCTATGAGGGAAACATAAGCTATACTTAAGAAGAAAGATTAGAAGATTTTTGAGAGTGTTGCATGTGAGCCATAATATTGTTTTTCCCTCTACATTGGTCCCTTCATGATTGTCATACTAGGATGTAATTCTGCTGTCTGTTGTTATTTTAGAACGACTTCTAATGTTGGTCTCTGCAGATAAATGGATTGAACCAAATAAAACATTCATAAAGGACATGCAAATGAAACTTATTGCTTCTAAAACGCACTTAGTGTGTATTTGTAGAAACAATTGAATTATAAAGAAAATGTCTACTAAACTTGATTAAAGATTGAAAGTAGTGCTTGGTATTCCAAAGTGAAACCATATAAAACTCTTGAACCACTTTTCTTCCCCCATCTCATGTTTTATTCTTACTGTTATGTGTACATTGCATTAGTTATAAGTCATTCATAATTGATTAGATAAGATGACCAAGCTACTATTACTCTATCTAAGTAATCATTTGGCAAGAAAAATTTCATTTTCTGTGAAATAGAAGTAAAGCTTTTTGAAAAATCTGCAAGTTATTTTAAAAACAAAAATAGTATCTCATTCAACTCCTCTTATATTTTCTATTGTATATATTCTTTCTAATAATATAATATAATTTTAATATATATATATATATATTAATGAAAATGTAATTTAATTGATTTTTTAAAAAAGAATTATCAATATATTAATTAATCTTGGTTATAAACAATTTTTAAAATTGTATTATCACTGTTCATTAATATACAACATAAATATTCAGAGTATTTGAGGAGAAAACAATTTTAAAGTTGTAAGATATCTTATATAAAATATAATTTCTTTTTGTCTTGTGCAGGTTATACGTCTAGTTTTTATTGAATAAGAAGACGTAAGTCTTAATATAAAAGTCATGCACATCACACTTATATTTTAATAACAACTAATATATTCTGTGTGTCTAATAATTTAGATAAGTATAATATATATATATATATATATATATATATATATATATATATATATATATAAAATATAAAATCTCTC
>Ga0209489_102773_pt1 | contig 35035 bp, 14 predicted proteins | sample SiratrowhiteBW_FD_187527 | JGI IMG/M metagenome (GOLD analysis project Ga0209489, IMG submission 187527) | Root nodule microbial communities of legume samples collected from California, USA - Siratro white BW (SPAdes) (version 2) | ecosystem: Host-associated > Plants > Roots > Nodule | place... | reverse complement strand
ATTTTCTTATTAGGAAGAATTTGAAAGAAAAAACATTTTGAGAAAAAAAAAAAAACTTTTTACCTATTACCAAAAAAAAAAAACTTTTGAAAAAATATTTTATACATTTGTACATATCTTCTCATTCTGAAAATTTTGAAAAAAAAAAGAAAAAAAAACTTTTGTACCTGTTCTAAAAATCTTTTAAACAAAAAATTGTTTGAAAAAACATTTTTTACATACCTCATTTGAAAAAAAAAATCTTTTATATTCTCATTTGAAAAAAAAATTGAAAAAAAATAATGATAAACTTTTTCATTTATTCATACAATCCCATTCATACATAAGAAAAATTTTGGAAAACTAATTTTTTGTGCATTCATGCATTCTCATTTTAAAACAAAAAAAAGGAAAAAAAAAGGAAAAAAGGAAAATTTTCAAAAAAAATAATAAATAAAGTCCCATGCATTCAAAATAAAAATTGAAAATAAAAATACAAAAAAAATCAAAATTAAAAAATTGAAATAATAATACAAAAAAGTCAAAAATCAAAAATCAAAATTCAAAAACAACAAATTCCAATAGAAAATCGAAAACGGACAAATATTTAGGTACGTGACCCACTACTACACAAGTTCTCGGCCTATTTTGGTACGTGACCCGCTGCTATGCAAGGTCTCGGCCTATTTTAGTGTGTGACCCACTACTACACAAGGTCTCAGCCTTTTAAAAATAAAAAAAATCAAAATTAATTTAAAATAAAAAAAGCATAAAACAAAAAACGAAAACGAACAAATGTTTAGGTACATGACCCGCTGCTATGCAAGGTCTTGGCCTATTTCGGTTCGTGACTGGCTGCTACACAAGGTCTAGGCCTATTTCGGTGTGTGACCCGCTGCTACGCAAGGTCTCGACCTCTTAAAAGAAATAAATAAATAAAAAGAGAAGAAGAAGTCTCGAATGAAATTAGTGTTTCTGTTTTTACTTACCTGTTATCCTAATAATGTGAAAATTCTATTTTCAAATTATCTATAAAAGTTAAGTGTGGAGGGACAACTGTTAACACCTAATTTCGTCCAGACAAATAAAATTAAAAATGGACTCAAATCAAATAAAAATTTCAAATAATAAAAATGAACTCAAACCACACTCGTTTTACTCATTTGATTAAAGATATTGTCTTAGGACGAGCGTTGTGGGATGTTAACACCTTTCCTACACATAATCGACTTCCGGATCTAAATCTAGATTCACAGACCATTTCCTTTTTTGGTTTTTCCATAGTTCCCATTATAAATTACTATGGCGACTCCTTTTCTCTATTATATTTAAAAACATATAATTTTATTTTGTCGCCTTTGCTGCGACCCTGGTTGCGATAGGTGATAATACCTTCCTTATGTGTAACCGACTTTCGGACCCTAATTCGATTTCACAGACCATTTCTTTTTTCTTGGTTTTTTCATAGTTTTCTACAGAAAACTATGGTGGTAATTCTTTTGATTTTTTTCAAAAAAAAGTTTTTATTCACCCCGTTGTGACCCCAGTTGCGACAAGTACTATCCATCATCAACACAACATTAAACGAATTTAGTAGCTTCATTGAATCATAGTGTATCTGTTACCAAAAATATTGCAATGATGACAAGTGCACCAATCACAATGTAGCAAGTAATAAATTATCTTTCTTTGCAAAGGATTTGTGTAATATATAACAATTTAAACAATTATAATTAATTTAGAATGAAGAACCAATATCATAAATTTTGTATGATGTGCAAAAAGTTTAAAATGATAATTGAAAAGAACAATCAAATTTAGAAAGTGGTTTAACAATAATATGATGAAATTGTTAAGGTTAGTCTCACCAATCTTCGTTCTCAAGCATAATGCAATTTTTATTCTTCTTTATCAATAATCAATGTCAACTACAAAATTACTTAAACCTGATTTTCCAACAAATGAGCCTAGAGATTATCTATTAGCTATCAATTTCTTATCAATTATATAGATGAATCTTGGAATTATGCAAATGTTTTAATGACTAAACACAAGCTTTCATTTAGTAAATTAATTTAGTTATAGATTCAAAAAATATTTTTCAATACTCTTAAGAATCAATGATCAAGTTATGGATTTGCACAACAAGCATAAGCATAGAATTAATAAACTAATGTATTGAAATAAATAAGACATAAAATAAGCACAAATTTAATTACATGAGAGTTCAAAAAGGTTTAACCTGACCCCAACAATTGAGTAATTTAATTTAGTTCTTCATAAGCATGAGAGAACCAAACGTTACAAGTGATGGAATAAGAAAATAACTCCAAATAGAACTTAGAGAAGCCTTCAACAACGAAATTTGTTAACACACTCCAACCTAAAATATATAACCCTAAAAGCTATTAAATAAAAGTCAAAATTCGACACTTGCACCCGGTTCAAGTCAGCTACACTAGACGTCAATATATTTTATTACTATTTCAAATATTGAAGCCCAAACATATACGAGTCTCAAGTCAACAGCCCAAATGCATTTCTATATGCCTCTTCTTGGGTTTTCCCAAGTCAAGCTCATCTACTTAAGCCACCCATTGCATGCTTTTGTATAAAAATGTCAAGGGCATAATTGGAATTTAAAAGTTAATGGGGGTGCAGATACAATTGATTGGGTGCAGGAAGCCAGTGTCATTTTGCTCGGCATGAAAAGGCCCATAAAGAATGGTTTGAGAAAGAAAAAATGCAACAACGTTTTTGACGAAGGGAAAGTTACGGCGTAAGAAAATCTCTTGCAGTGTCGTGTGCTACTTCCTTGTTCTGTGAGAATTAGAGTGTTAGAAAAATGGAGGAAGTAAAATCTGCTATGGAGGATCACATGGAGCTTATGGCAGATCTTGTTCAGAAGTTCTCCTCAGATATTCGTGCTGGCTTTGGCCCCGCTTATGATAACTTCGTCGGTTTCTTCCATGCCATTGACTGGAAGGTACCTTTCCAATTTAGGTTTTTCTTCACTCTCTTTGTTCTTTGCTGATATTGAAATTTAGGTTAACTGTTTCTTCTTCTTCTTCTTCTTCTTCTTCTTTTTTTTCGATCTGTGGGTTTCTAGTTTAAGCTCCATCTTCTTATGTTCTTGGGATTCACCGTTTCTTCTATTTTGATTTTTGATTTGTGGGTTTTCAATTTAAGCTCGTGTTCTTTGTTCTTGGGCTGTGAATTGTGGATTTCTGTTTCCAGTTTATGATTGTCAACGATGATTATCATAATGAATTACTTCCTATAATTTAAGAGGGGATAGGGACTTTGAGGTGTTAGTTACTTGAATGACAGCCGCAGTGTTGAAGTTTGAGCTTCTCTTAGGACTTCGAGGACAATTTTATTAACACCTTTCATCAACCTTTTGTGTTAGATTTACAATTCATAGTTGGTCTTGCACATTATATTTTTGTGTTAGAGTGCAATGTTAGATTGAATCAAACCAAGTGCTCTTTTCTTATGGAAATTCAAATTAAAAGGAAGATTTACTGGACGAATGGGAGGCTTTCAAATAATTCCCAGACGAGAATGAATTTCAAATCTGAAAGTGAAAATATTTTCTTGTGGTCTCTATGCTGGTGTCATTGTCTAATTCTCTAACTTTATATAATGGTGGTTGTCTGAATAAATTCAATAATCTTGTTGTCATTGTTTGAGTTCATTAAAATTATGACTTATATGTGTTTTTATTGTTAGTGATGCTTAATTTCGTTGTTTGAGTCTGACAGAATAACATGATCTTAGTTCTTATAGAATTTTGTTGATCATGTGTTTGATTGTATTTTGTTTTAGTTTTTGGGTTTCAGTTATCATTTTATTTTCATTTGGGTGTGTGAGAATTCTAGGATTGAGCTTGAAGTGCAAAAGATGGTGTAATGTAAGTTTCAAGGCTTTGGCTTTTTCGTCCTAGTGAAATTTGTGTTTGGTGAATGTTCAGTTCTTTTTTGTGCTTTAAGTGGCATGATTTTGTTCGCAGATCTCATTTTGTGCTATTATTTTTTTTAATGGCATAGAATTTTTTTTAGATGTTGTGTCTGGTGACAAGTATAGGCGGGTGATCTTATGAGATTTTTGTTGGATAGAAATGTTCAAATTCAAATTTGATGAAGAGGATGATTGGATGAAAACTATTACTTTATTTGCATTTTGGTAAAGTCAGTGAGCCTTTCTTTATTGTTGTGATCTTTTAATGTTGCATATAGGACACCTGTGGATCTGTAATTCTATCAAAGGTTATAAACAACATGATGGCATTTGTCTTATCAATTTAATATAAAAGGATCAATGGAAGAGAATTCATGTTGGTTCTTGGCAGGAGTATCTTGACATTTCATATCTATATACTGCTATCTTTGTGTACAATGCATATAACATTTTACATACGTCCTATTCTTTTTGAATCATGACTCTGTTTTCTGTTCTCTGATTGTTCAATCTTTATCATTTTTCTTTTTCTTAGCTCTCCTAAGATTGACACCCTTTTTGGGTTACTAATTTTTCTTTTTACCCTTTGTTTCAGGAACCATGGCTAATGGGATTAGTAGGATTCCATGTTGTGTTGCTGCTTGTAGCTATCATCTCTAGAAAGAAGACGAACTTTCAAATGTTTTTGTTCCTTTTGACATGTATGTGGCATTCCTTATTTATTTTAGGCTGAATTAAAACTGATCTATTTTCAATTGAAGCAGCTAGCCTCATTCCTGTTTCATTTGGTTGATTTCCTTGAATCCTTCATGATAAAAAGTTAGTACCTTGCCTTTGTTTGATGACATGGGCTGAAATAAAATACCTGTCTGAAATTGTGTGAAATTGAGAGGAATGCTATCCAATATTATGTTTCGCTTTGGGCTTCATCCAAGCATTTTTCTTGTTAATGGTTTTATAATTGCAAATATACCTACTATTGTCTAATTAGTGAGACAAAATCCAGCCATTTTAGCATCTTGAAACCATATATTCTTTTGCATTGTGAAGAGCTCAAATGATTGTAAATTTCTCAATATCATTTTATGTAAAGATTTCTTTTAAATTGAGAAATTTGATGATGGATTATCATTTATGTCAAGTGTCCATTTAATCCAATTGAATATTCAAGCTCATTCAAAATCAATGTGCTGGAAAGTTAGTAGCAATCTTTTAAGGCTCAAGTGCCACAAACTTTTGGAATCTATATGAAGAGGAAGAAGGTTGTAGGGGGATGTGGATGGGCTGATAGCCAGGTTGTTAGTATGCATATAGGGGAGAAAGATTAGTTTGATAAAAGGGAGTGCATTTGGGCTTTTTAAGAAATTTTGAGGTAATTTCTCTGGACTGATACAGTATTAGCAAGTTTCTTGATTTGTCTAGTTTAACAGTAGCAAATATGGACATAACGGATTCTGAAGTCATCTTTCATAAAACATAAAAGTTAAATCATACTTAAAGTTCAGTCAGTAGAGTCTAGAGAATTTTATTCTACTTTGATGTTAGTAATATCTTTTTGCAAAAATCTGTTGCTTTGTGACTAAAAAGAAATCAAGTTAAAAATATGGTAGGGCAATAATTGTACCATACGTTTTACGTGAGGCTGAAATTTTCTGAGACAGTTTTCTTTCTGGGGAAAATTAGTTAAATTTTTAATGGGAAGGATTTGCATAGAATCTTTATAAATTTAAACCCTAAAAGAAGGAAGATGATGAAGGCAAACGTTGTTTAATATAATAAATATCGGGTTCTGTTTGGGCTATCGTAGATTTTGCTGATGTTAAGGATATTAGTGTGAAATTGTCTTAATATTATCTACAATGGCCTAAACAGTAATACATAATTTCATCATGAATCATGATTAACCATCTATGTCCTGAATTAGATGATTACTTGATAAATAGACTAGAAAGTTGTTTGCATCGCTTGCATTATTTCTTTTATGGGAAAGACTTAGTTTTCTTGAAGCTTGTCTTAGCTACAAATTATTTGATGCAGTGGCTGGTGTATATCTTGCTGAGACTCTGAACAGATTTATGGGTAAAAACTGGAAAAGCTTCTCTGGTCAGAACTACTTTGATCCCAGTGGATTATTTATGTCGGTTCTTTGGTCTGGACCTCTTCTTGTCATTTCTATGATAATCTTGGTTAGTATTTTCGTTCACATAACCATTTCAGTGCTGCTGGTTTTTTCCTTTTCACATTTAACATTGACTTCAAATATCTTTCTCTATGTGCAGATCAATACACTCTTCTCCTTATGTTACTTGATTGTTAGGTGGAAAAGAGCTGAACTGAGACATCGAGCAAGAGCTGCTCGTAACAAACAAGAGTAGTTCATGCCATTGGCAATGTAATCATATATGGTTTTACAAATGAATTTTGTTTTTCTTTTTTAAGATATACTTCTTTAGTATTTTTATTATTTCTAATTATGTTTGTGTATACTATTCACGGGATTTTTTTTTTACCTTATAGCTCCTTTTATTAAAGGGCTGAGAATTTAATGAAGTGCTAATGTGACTATATTAACGAGATTGAATGGTTGATGATCACTGAGAAATTGTGTGTACATTAATGTTTTTAAGTTGAACCCCATGAATCCTTATGTTATGGTACCATGATTTTCAGGTTTGAATTACAGTGAATCGATAGGAAATTAAACCGATTCGAAGTAAAACCCGAAAAAAGATCTTAAACCCGAGATTCAAATAAACTGGATATTTTTTTTTCAATAGTTTGAATATTTTTGAAGCAAAAACTCTCATCTCTAAACAATAAAAGTATGATTGTAATATAGTATAACTTAATGTTTAACCCAAAAAAGAAAATTTGTTATAATTTACATGTTTAAAATGTTTATCTTTTTTATAAACTTTAATTATATAAAATAAATTTACATCAGAAAAGATATTCATTGCTCAGAAAAGGGTAATGTAATTCTTACTTATCATAAGTTTATAAGATGGTTCTTTACAGCCATCTTCTATTTCCTCTTCTACAGTTTTCTTTCCTCTACTTCTCATCTCAACTCTTTCTTTACTTTTTTTTTTTTGTTTTTTATTCAATTGAGGAAAAGCTTCCAAAATATCAAGTCAACTATAAGGAATTCACATTAAATGAAGATAATTAATATATAACAAGAAATAACAACAAACTTAATATTATAAGATTTTGGGTAGAAACAATCAGATCCATGTCTCTCCAATTAAGTATTAAGTCTTCTTAGTACATTTACTGCACAACACATGTTTGGACAATTGATGTTGTGGAGAGTGTTCTATGAATAAATAACTTGTGGAGAGAACATTTTTGAGGTGGAGAAGAAAATTATAACATAATTTGTGGAGAGAAGAAAATTATAAAGATATCAAATATGAATTTAAGAGTCTTGTAGATAGAACACTTTTGAAGTTGAGGGAAGATTATAAGAAAATCAAGTAGGAAATCAAGAATATATTGAGCGAAGAAGAGGGAAATGAACAATATATAAAGAATTTTAGGTAGAAGTGACTTCAAATCTTTTATATTATAACTTGATAGATAATTAAAGAGTCATCCAATTCATCTCTCATGTTAGCTACCAACTTTTTTTACCTTATACACTTCAACAATTCAACATAAATGTCAAATGAATTTGTTACCAACTTTTCCCAATATGTACGTTTCAGATACCCAATATAAATGTCCATAAGTTAATAGTAAAAGGAAAATTATTGTCAGAAGAGTCTGTGTTATGAATAATGTTCCAAAGATAATGAGCCATTTTCACCAAAGAAACGAAAAATGAATCATTCTTTTAGAAATAAAAAAAGGTTAGATAGACTTTCTGTCCTACTATTATGAATTTTCAATTTCTTCCCACTATTTTGAATGTTATTAATTGGGTTCCATTTTTCTAGAAATTAAGTCAATAAAATCCTTTTCTTCAATGGAATCCACAAACCTTTGTAATAAAGGAGATAAAAACATGTTTAAAACTTATATGCATACAAGAATCCTAATAGACAGAATAATAAACTCATAAATTTAAATTATAAAAAAAAATCCGAATTTAAATGAAACTAGCCGTTGAAGCTGGTGAAAGAAACGGTCACCATTCTCTAACAATTCAATTCATTTGTTAAACCTCACTTACTAGCTCACTCCTTCAAACCCAAATTCCGCAACAATAATCGAAAGCCAGAGAAAAAGCACAGAGAATGGGTTCAGAGAAGCGAGCGAAAGGCGAAGAAGAGGAAGGTGAAATCCCAGTGCTGACGGTGCTCAAGAACAACACAATCCTCAAGAACATCTTCATCGTCAACAAGCCGCCGGAGGAGCAAGGCAAGGCGCCACGTGGCGACCACGTCGATGTTCTCCTCGTCGGCCGCCACCCCGACTGCGACCTCATGCTCACGCACCCCAGCATCAGCCGCTTCCACCTCCAGATCCGCTCCAAGCCCTCCTCACGCGCCTTCTCCGTCGTCGATTTGTCTTCCGGTAACCTAGCCCTCTCTTCTTTTGTTTCTTTTCATTTGTTGGTTCGATTTTGAATGAATGAACGAACGAACGATGATGATGACGTGGCAGTGCATGGAACGTGGGTTTCGGGAGAGAGGATCGAGCCGATGGTGAGCGTGGAGATGAAAGAGGGGGACGCGCTCAGGATCGGGGTTTCCAGTAGGGTTTACCGTCTGCATTGGATTCCGATTAGTCGCGCCTATGATTTGGAAAACCCCTTCGTTGCGCAATTGGATGTGGTTGCTGAAGAACATGAAGAAGAAGAAGAAGAAGAAGAGGAGGAGAATAAAATGCAGGTACGATACAATTGAATGCTTCACACAAGGTGTTTGATATATCTTTTTTTTTTTTTTTTTTTTTTTTTTTTCATTTCTTTTGAATTGTATGTTTAATGACTTCTGCATTTTGTCCTTACGAATGGAACTTTTGGTTTGATATGACTTTTAAGTTGTTGATTGTTAAAAATTACTAACTTACTGTAAGCTGTGATTGTGATGATTAAATGGCGGTATAACTGTTTTGTGATGAATTATTTTGTTTTGTTTGGGTGTTTCGGTAATTGAGTTGCATGAGGAAAGTTTGAGGTTCATATACGAGTACAATTATAAGCGTGAAATTTAATTATGCTCAGTGTACCAAGAAGCTTGACATAATTGGTAGATAATTCATTACCATGAAAAAGGTTTTGTTATGATATGTAAATTCTACTTTGTTGATCTTTATGTCTTGAAGAGATACCAGTGGGATTTAGTCAGTGGTTATGTGCATTAAAAGACTTTGTAATGATAGGTAAATTTCATTTTGTTCGTGTTTATGTCTTGAAGAGATACTATAAGTGATCAAAGACTTTGTTGTTGCTAAGAAAGTTAAGTCACTTTTTTGTTGATCTTTATGTCTTGAAGAGGTAATAATATGGACTTTACGTTTCTGTTTTTGCTATCGGCTAAGCTGTAGAAATATCAAATGTGTGAGAATATTTTGCCTAGCTGCATTTTTTATTTATTTTATAAATAAACGAGATTATCAACTTGATTATTTACGTTTGGAACCTGCAGAAGTTGAATGGCTGCCCTGCTGAAATGGAAATGGATTCAATTGTTGAAGATATAAGTTCTTTGTTCCTTGATGAGAATATGGAACTAACTGTGGAAGAGATTTGCTTGGCACCTTGGACGCTGGAAGAAAGGAAGAGCCCATCAAAAGAGGAAGCAATTGGAATCCCAAGTGACTTTGAAATATCTGATGGCGAAAACAATTTGTGTGACTCTGTGAGTCAGGTCCTATCACCACCTTATGTCGAATCACTTGACCAAAGTGACATACTGACAGAAAATTTGTCTGAGACTTTATGTTTGCCAGCTGTGGAAGCTGTTTTGGAAACCAAAATGCTGCAGTTCCATACTCCACCTGATACACTTTCTTCCCCATCACCACCTGGTCATGAAAATTCGTTTGAAAAGCTTCATTCTAACTTGCCTGAAGAAACTGAAGGTGAATATGAATATACAGACAGAGATGATGAAGGTGTTGCAGATGCTCTTACAGTTCCTCCGACTCTTGATGAGAAAAGTTTAGCTGAAGATGTAATAATGCCTAAAGAATCTAAATCCGAATGTACCCTCAGAGACGATGGAAGCACGTTAGATGTTTTTACTATGGATTCTGAAGATATGTTTCTACCACTCAAGGAAGCTGTCCTTGGAACCATCGTTGAGAAGATTAAAAGTTTACACATAGTGGATATTGATTCTCCCTCTGATGTAGAAAAGAAAGATAGGTATATATCACAGTCACAGCTGCTGAAGGATAATTGTCATGACCGTGGGCACTCACTCAATGAAATAGCTCAAGATGTTAGAAACAAGTTCACAGGTGGCATCTCCCCCACGTCACGTCAGATAGAGTCAGTCAATGTATCAATGACGCAAGAATTAGTTTTCAATATTATGAATACGGACCAGACCCTGCAGTCTGATAAGGAAATCCTTGAAAGCTGTACAAAAGCAGTGGAAAAAACTTCAACAAATTATAACATTTGGTCAAGAAGAGGTAAAGCTAATAGAGCTCCCCAGGTTCGAACTAGCAAGAGCACAGTTAAGAATGCAGCCAATGTTGACACTGATGTTGCAATGAGCAAGGAGAAGGATATCAGAAACAGAACAATCTCAAATAATCTTTTCTCTGAACTGGATGGGGAGGTAGAAGACGAGATCTTCACTCCAGATAAAGAAAACTTCAGTCCAAATACTCTCCAGAAGAGATCATTGAAGAAAGGTAAAGCAGAAGAAATTAAACATTCCAGGTCACTAAGGTCACGACTCCTTTCAAAGAATACATCTAATTGTGAAAACTATCCACATGAAAGCATAGGCCCCGTTTTATGCAAAATGAACCAGACGGATATCATAAACACAACAATCTCAAAGGATCTTTTCTCTGTTTCGTATGGGGAGAAAGAGGAAGAATTCTTCACTCCGGATAAGGAAAACTTAAGTCCAAATACCCTTCAATTGAGGCTTCTGAAAAAGAAGGGTAAGGTAGAAGGAATTAAACGTTCCAAGTCAAAAGGGTCACCTCTTTCAATGGGTATATTTAATCCTGACACATATCCTAATGAAAGCATAGGCCCTTTATGCAAAATGAACCAGACGGATATCATAAATACTACAATCTCAGAGGATCTCATCTCTGATTTGGATGTCGAAGAAGAAGAAAGCTTCACTCCTAACAAGGAAAACTACAGTCCAAATACCCTTCAATTGCGGCTCCAGAAAAATATGGGTAATGTAGAAGAAATTAAATCTTTCAAGTCTCAGAAGTCACCCCTTTCAATAGACCCCGCTTATGATAAACTCTACCAGAATGATACGATAAATAGCTCAATCTCAAAGGATCTTTTCTCTGATTTAGCTGGGGAAGAAGAGGACGGAGAAATCTTCACTCCAGATAAGGAAAACTTCAGTCCAAATGCCCTTCAATTGCGGCTACTGAAAAAGAAGAGCAAGGTGGCAGAAATTTCTCCTTGGAAAGAGAATAAAAAGTTGCAAAGAAAGCCTTTTTGCAGCCAAATCAATTTGGCACAAGAGCAACATCTTATGACATCTAAGGACAGAGAGGAAAGGGTACCTTTCCAATCACTAAATAGCTCAGGAGACATGGGAAAATCAAACACTGTTTACCCTGTTTCTGCTGCCAAAAGCTTTCATTTCAGTAATTGTGGACAAATTTTAGACCAACATAGTAACCACCGCTCTGTAAGTTTCCATGGGAAAATATGATGCATTCATGTTTGCTTATAACGGTTCAATAAACTGGGCAGAGTATGTTTATATCTGTTTTAATTTGCAGGATAATAGTGGGGTGCCAAGGAAGAGCAGCTGGGACATGATTGTAGATACTACATCCCTTGTGAACAAGAAATCAAGGAAAGCTCTGCAGCTTTTACAAGGTCTCAAGGGGACTCGGTTAATCATTCCAAGATTGGGTAATCTGTCTTAAACTATCATTTTCCTTATTTTTTTACTGTTTTAAATAAATTAAGTAGTGCTGTTTCTCACAAGTGATTCTCACTCTGCAATGTCAGTGACAAGGGAGTTGGACCGTATGATGCGACAGTTCAAAATCTTCAGAAGGACTTCAGAAGCTTCTTTGGCATTGGAATGGATTGAAGAATGTATGGTGAAGACAAACTGGTGGATTAAAATCCAGAGCTCAGCAGATGAAGGAAGGCTAATTGCTCCAACCCCACCTGCTTCTCCCCAGACTCAGAGTGGAACTTCTCTTTCATACCAGAAATGCCTGGAAATTGCTTCACCAACTGTAGAAGACCACATCCTTGACTTTGCTCTTCTGTATAGAAGAAACCAAAATGATGGACAACTTGTTCTACTCAGTGAGGATATCTCTTTGAAAATCAAAAGCATGGCAGAGGTATCAAAAGTTATTATCCCATTTTACTCCACTCTCTGGTATTTTATAACTTTTGACACCACTCTTTCTGTGACTGCTTCAGGGTTTGCTATGTGAGCCAGTGCAAGAGTTTCGTGAGAGTTTAGCGAATCCATTCTCTGAGAGGTTCTTGTGGACCAATAGCTCTCCTCGAGGACAGACTTGGTCTTGCCAGGACGACGTCGTTTTAAGAGATAAATATTGCCGTGCTCCTTTCTGCAAGTCATCAAAGACAACTGCAAGCGGTTTGAAGCTCATTCTGCTTCACAATTCCAAGTATGGACTCTGAGCCACTCACAAACAGTTCAGTTGATCCTGCTGAACAGTTTAGATTGAACAGTCTAGGATTTTTGTCTCCTTCTAGGAAACATGACCGCTTGGTAGCAAGCAATGAGTAGGTGTTACTAGATTGATCGCTTAAAAAAAATAAATGAATCTGTTTTTTTTTCCTAAAACTGTTGGTATGCAAGCTCATTTATAATTATAACATGTAGGGTCTGAAAAGTTAAAGAAGTTTTAAAGCTTCTAAGAGAAAATTTTAATAAGACTTCACCTGTTATGGCCATCATCTCTTCAAAACAACTTAACACTTATCACTTCTGTTCGGCAACTTCTTCGTAGACGAATGCAAATGTAACTCTAGGGGCCAAATTTCTTCATAAGCATAATATTTTAATTTTGAAACTATTAATTTTAATTTATGAGATAAATAATTGTTTTTTATATATTTTTTTTAGAAATAATTATATAATTTTTATTTTAGATAGATTTTTTATTTTTTATATTTGGCATCGTGGAGGTATAAGTAATTTTCTTTTCTTTCCAAATAAAATATTTGAGTATCATAATTTTTTTCTATGGCATCCATTAAATTGATTTAAAAAATATAAATAATTGCAATTAAATAGGCTTTTTAATATTGGTTACAAAATCAGCGACAAATTATAAACTTTTTAGCTATACAAATTTATGAGCATTTAATTATGAGATGATGAGACATAGTAACAGACAATATTTCTTTTTATCATTGTTTTCTTATATATTTTTGAATTTTTTTTGAAAAATAACATAATCATAAATATTTTATACAAATTTAATATGTATATATTCCTTCCATCTTTTATTTTAAGACATTGTGTAATGGTAAATAATACTTACATTCCATTTAGTTTTAAAATTAGAGACACATTTCTTTCATATTTTTAATAAAATGGCACTCGCATTTTTTTCTAGTTTTAAACAAATATTTTCCTTTTTCGATTTTAAAAAATCACTGTCGTCTCTCTTATATTTTCTAAAAAAGTGACCGTATTTTATTTAAAAACATTCACTAAACCTAAATAAATAAAATTATGAAAAATAAAAATTAATGTTTTCAAATATTAATTAAATATTATTTTATAAACAAAAGAGTCGAATAATTTAATTATAGAAAAAAAATATTTTTAAACGATGTTCACAACTATGGTGGATGTAGTAAAAAAAATTGTGTTTAAACGATGTTCACAAACAGTTGCAAGAAGAAAGAATAATAATATCAAAAGATGAATTAATCTGTAACCCAATAAATGGGGTGAAAGTCACTGAAAAAAAATATTAACACTGATTTTAAAACATCAACTTCCCTAATATTAGTTTTTATTTTATTTTTATTTTTACTTCGATTTTAAAATCATATGTAAATATAATAATAAGTTATTAAGTTTAATCATATATTTTATAGCTATTTTTTATATTAAATTAATATTGTTTTTAAAATATACAACTTTTTATAGTTTTATAGATAGTTTCAAATTTAGTGTTAATATAATTTTAATGATATTCTAAATATAATTAAACCATTTAATTTATGTTTATAAAGAACTATTTATTTTCTATATTTTAAATCTGTAATTTTTAATTTTTATAATTTTTAAATAAAATAAGATGTTAGAGTGTCACTTTATTAAAATATAAGGTAAAATGTGATTTGTTAAAATAAAAAAAGAAAAGTAAATATTTATTTAAAGCTAGAAAAGATACGCACAATTTCTCTTTTAAAATTTATTTGTCTTTTTTATTAAATTATTTTTTAAATTTTTCTTCATTGATTACTTTTTTGTTACCAAAAATGCTTTTATGAAAATTAGGGATTAGTAGAGTTTAATTGAAACTTTAAACTTCATACTATTATTCTCTCTCCACACATTAATTACTTAAAGATAATTTTGAAAAAATTACAATTATATAAAAAATTAATAACATTAATGAAATTAATTAACTTTCTTTATAAGTATAAATTAGTTATTAATATTTTATATTTTGGGAGAAAAATATTTGTAAATAATATTTAGTTTTGGTATTGGACCCCTTCACATGAATATGTTATATTTTGGATCAGATAACACAAGTTTGTATTCTGAACACCATTTTTAGAGCTTTTTCTTCAAGCACCCCCGTCCCAATTTTCTTCCTGCACCCTCACAATTTTCAAAATGCCATTTTACCTTTCTTAAAAGTGACTTATAGATTACTTTTTCTAGAAATCTTTCAGAACACACTTTCGGTGGAATGGAATTTCTAGAATAGAATTTCTGAAATAAGATATTTAAAATAGAATTTTAGGAATGCATGAAATATATCTTACGATAAGTTTTTCATCGGATAATGAACACAGCAACAGAGCAGGAAAGAAGAAAAAAAGGACAAAGGAGAAAGAGTTGAGAAACATATAAAACCCATGAATGCAATTCGGTTGTGTCACCCAATTGAAGGGGTGCAGGAAATAAAAGCCCATTTTTAGAAAATGGAAGTCTTTATTAAGAAACAAAATATTAGCATAGTTATGACATAAGAACCAAAGTTTGAAAAGATAGCGCAAAACAACACCCTTAGCATCTACAAGCATGTTAATTGTGTCATGCACATCAAAAACACAAAATAAATCAGGATATATATTTTGAATCTTCTGAGTCAATTGCCAGAATCATCTCATATTTCAAATGATTTTGTCACTGACTACTAAAATTGTCATGTACAATCAATAAATATAAACCATTAAATCGGAGTTAAATTGTTTAAGCTAAAAGAAAAGTACATAATTTTTAAGCGATGAAATACATTTATAAGTTACGTTTCTTACTATTAAAAAGATTTCACAAGTATAGAGGTAACAAGAAATTCCATCTAACTTAGCTAGGACTACTTCTTTCTGTATTTCTTATGATTTCTTGGGACACATCCAAGTTTTTAAATTTTTCCCAAAGTCCCTTGTTTAAAAAGATTATTGTACTTCTTATTATTTAACAACGAAAAAGAATACTTTTAAAATAGGTAAATCTGAAACTCAATTTTGGATCCGAAAATAACTTTCAAAATTGTTTATTTTGGAAAGAAGGTGTCACTAAAAATATTTTCAGAATACGTAAATTCAGAAATTATTTTACAGATTGGAATTGGCTTTCAGATTTACTCATTGCAGAAGTATTTTTTTCATGAAAAATAAATTCCAGAATAGGGTAATTTCAGAAATCAATTCCGAATCTAGAAATAGCTTTTGAAATTGCTTATTCCGAAACTGAATATGTAAAAAAATTATTATATTATTAATTATCTTATTATATCATTGCCTATTTTGAAATTTCCTATTTCAAAAGTGAATATATCAAAATAATTATATCATTGCCTATTTAAGAATTTCAAAATAGGCAATAATGTAATGAGACAATGATATAATTCCATAATAGATAATAATATAATTATTTTGATATAATTTTAGAATAGGCAATGATATAATTATTTTGATTTATTTTCAGAATAGACAATCATATAATTATTTTGATATAATTCCAAAATAGGAAATCATATAATTATTTTGATATAATTCCAAAATAGGCAATGATATAATTTCAAAATAGGCAATGATATAATTATTTTGACACCTTCAATTTCGAAATAAGCAATTTCAGAATAGGCAATGCTATAATGAGATAATTAATTATCTTATTATATTATTGCCTATTTTTAAATTTCCTATTCTGAAAGTAAATATATCAAAATAATTATATCATTGCCTATTTAAGAATTCCAAAATAAGCAATAACATAATGAGACAATGATATAATTCCAAAATAGACAATGATATAATTATTTTGATATAGTTTCATAATCAGCAATGATATAATTATTTTGATTTAATTTCAGAATAGACAATCATACAATTATTTTGATATAATTCCGGAATAGACAATCACATAATTATTTTGGTATAATTTCATAATAGACAATGATATAATTATTTTGATATAATTTCAAAATAGACAATGATATAATTATTTTGACACCTTCACTTTTGAAATAGGCAATTTCAGAATAGGCAATGATATAATGAGATAACTAATGATATAATGATTTTTTTTACACTTTCAGTTTCAAAATAAGCAATTCTGGAAGTTATTTTCGGATCTGCAATTGACTTATCAAATTATCTATTTTGAAATTATTTTTTACTAAAAAATCTTTTGGAATGGACAAATCTGGAAGCTAATTCTGAATCCGGAAATAACTTTTAGATTTGCCTATTCTGAAAATATTTTTAATGACACCTTCTTTTTCGGAATAGACAATTTTGAAAGCTATTTCTGGATTCAGAATTGGTTTCCAGATTTATTCATTTCAAAAATATTCTTATTCTCTTTTAAGATTAAGATTAAGGATAAACGTTAAAAACCTTTTCTAAAAATATGGAGGTGTCTCAAGGTGGAGGAAAAAACAGTCCTTAACTAGACTAACCATAAAATAAATTCGATTTTTTCTTCCTTCCAACACCCCATTATTACCAACCGTATCCCCTTACTAACGGACAAAGACAAAAATACCAATTTTTACTGCATCACGCCACCACCGTTACTCTTACTTTTGCCATCATGGTCACCGCTTCGCCATTAGTGTTGAACCTTGTTCTCCATTACACTTTTTGGGAGGAAGAAGTGATAAAAGTTCATTATGAAAAACACATTTTGAAAATTATCGTACTAAAATATTTATTTTGTTTCAACAAGCTTGTTATGAAAATTTTATTTTAGAAAATTCGTTAGGTAAATTTATTCCAGAACACATTTAATGTATTATGAAAAATTTATTCCAAAACATATTTTGTGTTATGAAAAGTTTATCCTAAAAAGCTCATGTGTTATGAAAAGTTTATTCTAAAAAACTCGTTCCAGAAGATACAATATTTCAATAACCTGTTTTGAACATTCTATTTCATAAAGATCGTTTCAAAATGTATTTTATGTATTCCAGCGTGCTCTGAAAATTGTGCTCTAAAGATCCTATTGCAGAAATCATGGTGTGAAAATTTCAAAAAACTTGTAATCCAAAAGTCCCTTTTATAAAAGGTAAAATAGTCATTTTAAAAATTGTGGAGGTATACTACGAAAAAATCATAAATTTTTTTTGCAACGTCTGGGTCTGTTTTGATCCTATATTGAACTAACAAACAATGTGGAGCCGATAAAAAAGGGTAAAATAAAGATATAAATAAAATATACATATTTCAAATTTAAATCATACTAATAAAATTAATTTTAGGTATATTAAAAAAATTATCCAATTCAATCTAAGTTAAATTTTTTTTGTCTAATCCGACCGGTTTTCTGGACCAGCTGATCATACTACTAAGAGCTCTAATTATAGGCTAGTACTTACACTGAAAACGTGAAGTCATATTGTAGCACAGCAATGAGCAGTTGAAGAACCCAGATGCCAAAACACAATTGATATTTCTCTGTTCAAAGGTTTTGAATAAAGATAAAATCTTGAAGAAAATCTATCATCTTTCTTAAGAATTGGGAGGGATAGTAAACTAACCGGCTTTACAGATTTAATACAAACCAGAGTTGTAGTTGTTCACATGAAGAAACAGACATAGATACTAAGATTGTTACAAAAGATTGTCAGGACATGATTCTCCTCCAGACTTGAAAGATCCAGGCATGCCAAAAGAGAATGAGCCTTCTGAGTCATCAAATAGAGGTCTAGTGAATTCATTAAACCCACCAAAGCTGGTGTCAAAGTTCAATGATGAGAAAAAACTAATAGGATCATCACTACTATTGTTGTTGCCTTTTCCATCCATCACATTTTCAACTTCATTTCCATTTGAAGGACTTGATCCAAAACTGAAGTTCATATTCCCCTCCTTACTGTTTTCTTTGCTGTCATGATTGGTGGGTGGCTCAGCTACCCCTTTGGAGTCATCCAAGGGAATGGCTGGAGTATGGCCCTGGAAAAGAGCAATGTGCCCAAAAAGCTTGTCTTTCCTAGAAAATGTTGTGCCACATGAACAGAGCCATTTGTCCTTACCACAGTGCTTTTCATGGGTTTTCAGATCAGCCATGACTGAGAACTTCTTGGTGTTGCATCTGCTGCAAGTGTAACTCTTGTCACAATGTGTCCTTTTGTAATGGTTTTTGACACATAGGATAGTCTTCAGAGGCTGAAACTTCTTGTGATCCTTGTTGCGCTTGCAGCCAGGATAAGGACAGGAATACCTCTTGATCAGCTTTGGTGACCCGGATTCTTTGTGAGGTTTTGCAAGAGCTGCTGGGGTTTTGTACTCATCACCATGACCACGCATGTGCATTCGGAGATTTGCGTCTCTCTTGAACCCCTTCCCACAAATTGTACAGAAATGGGTATGTGGGGCAAGGATTTCTTCCTTCTCTAACTGCAGAATCTCATATGAACCAGGAGCAAGGTTTTCTCCATCATCTACATCTTCTTCATCTTTGAGTTCTTGTTCTGCCATATTGCATTTTGGCTCCATTTCACAATTATTAGGTAGATCAGTTTGCATGGACTGATCAGACATTTTCTTTGCACCATTATTCTGTGGCTGAACACAGCTGCTACTTCCACCAGTCCCAGAAGGAACGGTTGTTGCACCACGAAGCTGGTCGATCTGTCCAAACAATGAAGCTGCATTTGCAAGGTTGTGTCTGACAGATGGGAGAAGACTACCTGCAGTAGAGATCAATTGAATAATGATTGATGTAAGATCAGTTGTGATGAGCTGCTGTTCCTGAGTTACAAGTTCATTGGGTTGTCCAACGCCTTTTTGATGGACAATCAAATGCACCAGATCCTGGAGCTGATGAATCTTTTCTTCCAGGAAAGACAGGTTATTCAACATCACATTGGGGTCCCAATCTTGGACTGTACTACTGGTTTGTGATGATTCATTCAGATGACAGTTTTCTTGATTGGGGATCTCAATCTCATTGTTTGAGTTGCAAGGAAGTGGAGACTGAGTTTGAGAAGGCTGGTTGAATTCTTTGAAAGGTGCTTCTGCCCTCATCCCAAAATCTGAATTTGAGGGGTCATCCCATTTGGGTTGGTTATTCTGCAAACCAAAACCTTCGAATGAAAGGGGATCCGAGGTTAAGGACGGTGGCGATGACCTTGCCCAGGTGTTGGCTCGCAGATTCCCATTTGTATCCATTTCAAATTCTTTGTCAAGATATCTTGATCACTGAAAATCAAAGGAGATATGACTAAGGAATTGATAGAGTATAAAGTACAAAAACAACAACAACAAAGCCTTATCCCACTAGGTAAGGTTAGCTACATGGATTACACAGCCAAGTCAGCTCCATCACAATCCAAGACTATTTTACAAGAGGATGGTTGTGTTAGGCCCTCAGAACCCAACGAAAAACTCACAAAAATACCAAACATGGATCATTCACAAAGAACATCAATAGTGTATAAATAATCTACAAAAACCAAGGACCAAATTGCATCAGATTATGTTTCAAAGGTCCGGTCCAACTAGGTAGAAATAATAAAGGTTGGTCAGGGAAAATTTGAAAGGAAAGAGAGACAAAAGGGGATAGACAAAAGGAAAATTAAGCATGACCACCAATTTGAAGAAATATGCCATTCAACATAGATGTCCACAAGAGTACAAATAAATATCCCATGCCACTTGAAATTACAGGAATCAAATCCATGAAACAAAATCTTTCTCTGCACTTTAGTTAAATTAACTTTTGACGTGGGTAATTACCTAGCAAAGGCTATAAGGCTCAAGTTAAGTCAATACCAACACAGTAATCAAAACACCAAGCTAATATTTTCTTCAGAGTATATTCAGGATCCAAATTCCAAATTTTCCCTTTAAGTAGATGCTTATATCATACAATAAAATCAAAACAAAGAAAACCCCCTTTACCCTTCACACCCTTTACTCCCAGGTGAAGGGGATGAAAAAAAAGCCCCAATTAATAAAAACTTCAAACTCTTCATATCTAACCCTTACTCTTTGGTCTAGGGACCTAAAATTGAAGAATTGATTTCATGGAAAATAAAAAGATCAATTTTTTACCCAAAACTACAAAAACCCTTCTCAGAGATAACCCATGAAAGGATGACAAAATTAAAAATGAAAAAAGGGCATGCAACACAAATTCACAGAAAGCACTTACAGATTCAAAGATCAAGAGAGAGCCCAAGCAAAGTGCTCCATTTGAGAGAGAAGAAAATTGAAAAAATAAAGAGGCATGAGAAAGAAAAGAAGGGTTTGAAGGAAATGTTTATATAGGCATTCTCTTTGTAAGCATATGTTGGGGTGAACACAGTAGCAGCACCATGATAGCTTTGGTCAACCCCACAATTATGACCCTGTATTTGTGTAGGTCAATTTTGTTCACTCAAATAGGGGACCCCACCAATCTCATGACAAACTTTCTAATCAGCTTTTTCATCTGTCAATCACAGCCGTTCTTTCTTTTGTTTCAGTTTAATCATTCTTCCTTACATTTATATTTTTTATTTATATTTTTTGGTCTTTTATACTGATACAACTAATTTTTTTGTTATATTTTTATTAATGTATGACTGTGGTGTCTTTATAAATTTAATTGTACATTTAGCCTTTTCAAACTAAATAGTTTATTAGTAGTAATATATTATTCAAATTCTAAAACAATATTGCCAAAAATTATAATCTTATGTACTTTTAGTAGATATTAGTAACAATACTTAACAATGAGTTTTAAAATTTGTTATTCTTAAAAGCATGTTGATATTTTTGTTAAACATTTGCTAATATTTTCATATTGACTAATTTTATTTAATTTTAGAAAACTAGATAATTGAATATGACATTAAATTTGTATAGAGATAAAAATTGTATGATAATAAAATTATGAGAATTAAAAGTAAATTTATGCCAAAATTGTAACGGTCTAAAAATTCTATAACATTATCATTTAACTCTTATAAATAACAAAATTATAATTTCAAACTATAAAACATTTAATATATAAAAAAGAAAAGAATAAAGAAAAAAAAGAAAGAAGAAAAAAAAAATTAGCTTGAGCAAGAATTTCAGGCGAGAATCCCCCCTACTTGAATGAAAATTCTCTCGCTTGAGTAAAAATGGTCTAAAGAGCATTCTACTTCCAGTGCTATTTTTGCTTGAGTGAAAATACCCTCGCTTGAGCGGAAATCTGATATTGCTTGGGCAAAAGGCTTCTCGCTTGAGCGAAAATCAACATGACAACACTCACTTATGTTTTTTAGAGCTCACTGAGGCTAGCTGCTCCTCGCTTAGGCGAGACTTGAAGAGTGAATTTTTTCTACATACTTCGCTTGAGCGAGATTCTTTTGCTTAAGTGAAAACGTCAGAAAATGATTTTTCAAAACAATTAACTTTTATCTACTACCAAGTATTAACATGCATTCAAAGTTCGAAGTACAACATAGTATCCAAAATATCAAACTTATGTACAACTATCTACACGACAAAAGATAGACCATCATAAGATCATAAAGTCTTTAAATACATCAAACATATATACAAATATATACAAACAAAAATATAACCAAATTAAGGCTATATACTCCTTAAGATGCTCCAGAATCTGCATCTGTACTTGCTTGTGTATATAGTACAGTCATCACAGTTCACAACACAATAAGACAAGTAAGGATAAGCTAGTGAAATAATCTTTTCAGCTTGTAAGAGTAAAAAGAATCAAACTGATTAGATTTAAAAAGTTAAATATCAATTCTCAAGTCAAATACAAGTAAGTTTAACATTCAATCACAATTTTTCATACTCTATACCAAATTCATTGACTTTACAATGATTCATTTGCAATCACCATACCTTGATTTCTTTTTAATCCTTAGTACTTGATCTCGTTTCATTAAAAATGATTGCATGTGAATTCATCATACAGTCATAACAATAATCATATGAAGCTTATAGGTGCATGTGTAACCATGATACCTTGATTTCCTTTCAATGCTCGGTACACTGGTTTCATTTCAACCAAAATGATTACATATGAGCTTATAACTCAATCATCACACATATTACATCAATTCAATCATATTGAAGCATATAGATGTATATGTAACCATGGTACTTTAATTTTCTTTCAACCTCCAATACACTGGTTTCATTCCAACCAAAATGATTACATATAGCTCTATAACCCAGACATTACACATATCATTTCAATTCCATCAAATGAAGATGTGATAACGCAGACATTACACATATCATTTCAATTCTATCAAATGAAGATGTTCTCACATGTTATTTTCTAACATCATTACTCAAAATAATTAAATTAATCACACCAAATCAGGATAAACAATGAAATTCATTCAATGCTCAAGAACTAGTCAGACCTGCAAGAAAAACTTGAGTACTAATACTCATATATCCAAGTCTTCTATCCTAAGGTTCTATTTGAAAGTAACTAACTAATATAAACAAGTTACCAGCTTCTCTTACCTTAGACAATGATCCCCTATCGCTTCCTTCAATCAAACAATTATAGTAGGCCAACTCTAGAGATCTAGAACAAGTTATCCAAATAACACCAACTTTTAATATAATCTTAATCAAGTTGAGAATAACACTTTTCTCAACTGTTCTTATCAATATTGATGACAAAAACTTAATGAAAAATAGAGAACAAAGAATCCTCAAAATAAATAGGAACTTACTCTAATTGAGATTTTGATAAGTTAAAAATAATTCTATGATCTTCAGCTATTGCGGAACTTGATCAGATTCTGAAACATATTAAATATAAAGAGTGAAAATAAAAAAGAAGAAAAAGAGATATGGAGAAGTAGAGAGAGAAAGCTTTGAGTGTTATCTTTTTGTTCTAATCTTTTAGTGTGTTTGGGGTTACCAAAATAATATATATTATAAAAATTATTAATTACATCAATTTTTATATTAACAAGCATCTATAAAAAGTATTAAAATACAATTGCACAGTTGTATAAATGTTTAACTAAACAAAATGAGGAATGTCTTATCAAATTTAATTACCAATTATTACAGTTTAAAGAAATGCCTATTTTAAGATCCATTATAGGACTGAAAAATGATATCAGTTTAATTAAAATGTATTAAATATTTTATAATTCATTAAAAAATTCTCAAGTTAATTTATTAATTTTTATAATAATTATTTAAAAGGTAAATTTTTACTTAAATACTATATTTAAACTAAGTTATATATATATATATATATATATATATATATATATATATATATATATATATATATATATATATGCGTGCGTATTCCCATTATAAAATAAACAATATTTGAGTTTGTTTTCAAGTAAAATACTTTTCATCTCACTAAAATTTAACACTACTACTTTCAGTTTATATAAAATGAGATTATATTTAGATTTGGCTTTTGTAAAATTCACACATTATTCGAAAATAACTTTTTTATCCACGTGCGTTTATTTTAAGGTAAATAAATATATTGTAAGTTGATTGTCTTAAAACACACTCATACGCTGTTTTACTGCTTGTAATAAAACAATAGGAGTGATAATAACATTCTTTCTCACCCTTCTTTAACACTCTTTTTATTATTGACCGAAATTAACTAAAGATTATAAACTTTGAGAGTTAAATTTTTTTACCTGGAAAATATTTTCTTCTTACGCATAAAAAATTACTTAATTTGGAATATATTAATATATAACTAGAAATTATCTTAAAATATACTGACACGTAGTTTATTAACGTATGGTTTTCTAAGACTTGTTAGTGTATATATACCTACTTATATTTTTGTTAAAATATGTTAGAAGTTATAATAAAAAAAATATTTTGAATACATTCATTTGGTGTAACTTATAATCTACTACAATAACAAAAATCAGTAAGACTATATATATAACTTAATGGGTTACTAGAATGGAGTATGAAAATGAAATGTGATGAAAAGGATAGAAAAGATGAGAAAGGACATGTGGTTTGATTAGGGGTGAGTGGGGATACCCTACATAACTTGGGTCATTCTCTTTCCTTTCTCCACGTGGAACAAAAGATTCTTTCTACACATTTTTCATGGAATTCAGTACAGCCCCACCACCTATATATGGTCCTATAATTCATTTCCCAACATAATTAGGTCATCTAAATCAATTCACTTTTACATTATATATATATAATTCCTCTTCCCTAAGGTTTACTATAGTATATTCCATATCTATGATAAAACTTATTCTAATTATAAATCCTGAAATTTATTATTTCTGTAAATTATCAAACTCTCTTTTGGTAGATAAAAAATATTTCTATAAATTGTTTAAAAATCATAATAATATGTAGTGTTGACTATTTTTTGTTAAAATATGGTTGCATTAAATAATTTAACAAAAATGATATTTTACTTTTTTAGTATTTTTTTTTAATTTGGTAAAGTTTAATTTCTACATCTTGTATGAAAATATTTTTCTAGAAACTTTTTTTTTTTACTAGGTAACCTAAATGTGGGAAAATTCCCTCCCAACCTAGGATTTCTGAAAACTAAAACTTCTCCTCTTACATGTTTTCAAATTAGGTTAACCATAGTTTAAATTTAACTGAAGAGTTTAAAATGATTAGGGATATAACACTTGAAAACATAGGCCCTAGCAGCTGGTAAGAGGAAGATGTTAGAAAGATATTTTGGATGCAGCCAAATTTGGATTAATTGAAGGATAACAATAACACTTAAATTTTTTAATTGTGTACATTTTAAAACATAATATTACATTTGATAATCATTAAATTTAAATGTCACCGAAAATCTTTATAAATATGCAGTAAAAATTTATATTTAATTGAACCTATACCATATCTAAAATAGTAATCATATTTTAGAAATTTAGGTTGGAAATTGGATTTTATTTCACTAAAAAAATTCAATTTATCTAAAAAAATTCATAAATAATTTCTAACTTCTATATATAAACAGTAATTACTGACAAATTATATACGAAAAAAATTCATAAATAATTTCTAAATTCTATATATAAACAATAATTACTGACAAATTATATACGAAAAAAAATCCATACATAAATGTGGTATGGATAATTTACATACAAAATTTTTTTCGTATGTATTTTTTCTACGGAATAATCCGTATGTGTAATGTCGTAGATAGCTACAACGTAAATTATATACATAATTTTTTCGTATGCAATTTATCTACGAAATATTTCGTATGTAATTTATCTACGACATTACATACAGATTATTCTGTAGATAAATTACATACGAAAAAATTTTATATGTAATTTATCTACGGAATAATTCATATTTAATTTATCTACGACATTACATATGGAATATTAATCACATTATATACGAAATATCTTATTTTCCTTTGTTGTTAATAGGTTTTAATAGTAAACTGTTCAACTCCATTTACAAAACTTTCTTTCAAACCTCGTTTACCACTATAACATTTGTCGGACATCCAATCTCGATTAATATGAAACAAGTTCATTTTCTTTATATTAAAAACATAAATGTGTTATATAAGAACAAATCCTACTTAAAGTAATAGTCACCAAAATTTTTTTAAGCATTTTGACCATTTTTACAATATTAAAGTATATTAACAATATTATTTACCATTTTTACACTCAGTGCATATATATACACATATATGCATGCCACAAAACAAAAACTTTAGTGCCTTTTTGGTTCGGGTATAAGTCACTTGCCTAGCTAATTGTGCGTTTAGTTTCGCATCCATCCTCCCACTAGTGCATTTTGAGATGATATTTTCTCAACACATATTCAACTTACTACAAACAGGCACTAAATCAGTATATTGATAAAGAAAAATAAGGGCAAGTCCAATCCAAATATTGATAGTAAGATAGATTTGGAGGTGATGAAACATGAATATAAATCTAACAGATACAAAGGAGATGAAAGTGAATCTAATATAATTTTATAATTCATAGAACTCTCTTAATTGTACTACTTATTAACTTTAATTTCTTAATATAACAAAAATGATAAATAATAAAAGTACTCTGGTCAATTTTGATAATAGTTTTAAATAAAAATATTTAATTAAGGTTCGATACATACCTATCACGAGAGCGTGCAACAATGTAGCTTTTAAGATGAGTAATAACTTCAGCAGACTTGACAAATGAAATGGCAATAAAATCAATACCCTCAATACCAAAATCAATGTCTAACCAATCCTCCATATGAAAAATCAGATAAATGAATTAAATTATAAATTATATGGAACAGATCCGCTTAAAGAAAAACCTGAAATCAACATGAATGGTTAAAAGAATAAAGCCCACAAAATTTGCATTGATAATTATTAGACTTTAGAAATCATCAAATATTCTCAATGCACCATGGTAAATCACTTGCCATCACCGTATGCAATGCAAAGTTAAAAAACTTTAAGGTCGTGAACATGGTTTTCACATCAACTTGAACCAAGATCAACACAATCACAGTCTATATATTTTCCAAAAACCGACAAAGGATGGGTAATAATCCAAAATTAAGTTGTTAATTTTCCTTTGTTGATACTTTAGGATGGAAATGAAAGGAAGGGAAAAGTGGTCAAGGATAGTTAGTGGAAAAGTTAGAAAAAGTAGTGATGATATGAAAAAAAAAGAAGATATTTGTCTCAAAATCAAAATATCAATATTTGTTATTCTTAAGTTTATTTCATTCGCAATGGTTAACAAATAGATTAAAAGTGTATTTGATAAGTAATGGATATTGATTTTATGAGTTAGTTTGATTAAATTAAATTTGTTTGACATACAAGTTTATGTCAGTAGCTTTTAGATTGCTTTCGTAAGATGATCTGGATTCTAAAGTAAGCAAGCACATAAGGTATCAGTTTTTTTCTCTTTCATTTTTATCTTCCATTAATTTGCTTAAAAAAATATCTTTTTATCTCAAATAAATAAATTTATTATTTTATACGATTTTATAGTTATCAACTACTTTCTTTATTAGTTTTATTAAATACTTTTAATTCAATTAATTTATTTACAAGTTTTCATTTTATAATTCCCAGCTTATATTTTATAAACTTTAATTAGCTTAAAAAGCTTTAAAGTAACTTATAATGTGCTAGTTTTATTAAATATAGCATAATTTTCTAGTGTCAAACTCAAATAATGGTTTCCCTGTAGGGAGATGAGATGGCTGAAAACTACTCATTATTTTAATATTTGTTAGTAGTAAGATAGACGCATGGTGCAATGTATATAACTTTATTAAACAATAATGAAAAAGGCAAAAACAATACCATTATTTTTCACGTCCAACAAATAAATACTCCATAAAAAAATAATTGTTTTTGCTATATGCTTATTAACTCATTCCTTTACTATTTTCGGAAATCTTTTACGGTATGGTAGGCTTAATTGTAACCAGAATATCCTCTATTGTAAAATTATTTCATCTCCAAAACAAAACAATTGTTTTAAGAACATTTCCGATGGTTAATGGTTAACTGGATTGCTTAGCTTAATTTGTGAATATGATAATCTACATATATTTTAATATCATTTAATAAAATTCTGATATCAAAATAATTGTTTAAATTTTTACAATTTTGATTGAGTTTCTCTTGTTTGTAGCATTCTTTTTGTGTAAATTTTTTTAAGCAACTCTGTTAATGATGCTTGTATAAACAACATTTGTTCATATGCTATAATGCCAAATTAAAAAGACTTAAACAACAATATTTAATATTAATCAACCCTTTTGAGTATTCTCATTGGAATTGCATATATACAAGCACAGATGTAACGTTGTTTAAGAAAATTATGTTTTCAATGCGAAAAATTAAATGAAAAGAATCTTTTAAGTATTAATATGTGAAGTAAATTACAACACTTGGAAAATTAAAGTAAGTATTATTTTAATTAATATGGTATCACGTGTTTAATATGAATCTTTTAATACTTTTCTGTTGAGATGTGATTCATGATTATTATATTTTTATTATATGATTCAATTTTAAATTATTGTCATTCTTTTTGAGTGATAGTGTGTTATATTGAATATTATTATATGAATGTGATCTATTATATGTATAGCATATAGAATATTTATTTTTAAATCAATTCACCCTTTTTGTTTTAGTCTAATGACTATAACTGATATGTAAGAATATTACAAGTAGTAGTAGAAGAATTAATCAAGATTAGATAGTTGTTTTATTTTCCTCAATTTTGATGTATATATTGATTTAGGAACTTTATATGCTAGGTTTATACAATATATAATTGATTAAGTGAAAAATAAATTATATTATTTAAAAAAAAAATTAATTTTAACTTAAAAACAAGCAATATGATTATTGATTCTTTAATTATGGTTAGTGACTATTTCTGCTTTCAATTTATGACTTTTACTTATAATGACAATTATTTAAACAACAAACTCAAAAATACTGTAGATTTTTTGTTTAAACAAATTATTATTAAACTAAAATTAATATAAACTACTTTATTAGAATTTAATAATATAATCACTGAATGCGTATTAACATTTAATCTTTGATTGAGTTTAGAAATTTAGGAGGAAAAGCTTAAATTAAAGAAACAGTAAAATACAAATGAAAATAATAATCGAGTAAATTTAAAAACATTTAGAAGACCTTAAATAAAGATAGAAGGGATAGAAAATGTTGGTGAGGAGACACAAAGTGCATTTAATTTCTTGAATAGTCATTGTGTGAGGGCATTTTCGGAAATGTGCTTTAAATTGTACATTCTCACTTAAGAAAAACGCGTAGAAGACTTTTATGCCTTCTATCATGTTTACAATGCAAAACAATACCTTGATTCTGTGTCATGTAGCTCAAGGAGGAGTTGCATAACTGCTACATCCAACTCATAATAACTGCTTCATCATCACATTTGGATTTCAAAATTATATCATCAATTTTGTAATGGTTTTAAGTTTTTTCTTAATTTGTTGAGTTTGAACATTTTTTTTTCTTTTGTCAAAAAACTTATCTTAAATATTATCTCGTCGGTATATCATGTTTCTCTATATTATTATCGAAATTGTCTTGATCTTTGTCAATTAAATCTCTATTTTAATAATATCTTTTAAGTTAATTTCTTTTATAATATAGTATCTCTAAAAGAATGACTCTTAAAAGATAAATAAGAATCATTATTTCAATCTCCTCTTGTTGTTAATCTAAGTTTGAGATTAAAATTATTTTTCACCTTCCCATGTTTTAACTTTTCTTGCAATCTTGTACTAGTGTTAAATGTGACTATGTCCAATTTATACATTATCATATCACAGAAGATTTTTAGGTATTCTATTCAATACAACTTTACCAATCTAGATTTTAAGTTTTTTAAATATATTAAAAACAAAAAAAATAATAAATATAAAAACAAAAGTTATTATATTCTTCTATTTAACATTATTAATTATTTTAAAATTGAAACCATTCAATTTCGTTTCTCTCTCCATTCTTTTGACTTCTTATGAAAACACATATGAAGTGTAATTTACTCTTTTACTCACTTGTGTTTTTTTTTTCTACTGCTTAGTTTCTCACACCCTTGTTCCCTTGCTTACCTATTCTTTTGAGTTCTCATTAATTTTATCGACAGTTATGACTTCAAGCTTTAGTAAGTCTTCTGTTAAGTTCTTTAACTCCACCAACTGGTGATACTCCTCATGTCAAGGAAGGTATTGATGAAACCTTTTTTCCAATCATATTGACTCAGGGTATAAGTAATTCATCAACAACTATGAAGGAAGTATTGAAGTTTAAAATGAACAATCCATGTTGGAAGAAAATGCTCTTAAGGAATCCACTCCCTTTGCATCAACACTCCTCTTACTAACTTAGTGAATGAGATCGAGAGGGATCTTTTTGTCATCATAATTTTTTTAGATAGTGGATCAAGCTCCTATCATGTCAACAACTCAATGATAATGACAGAAGTTGAAATATCTCCACTAATGAATTGTAAAAATAGGTCAAACACATGAGAGAGGATTTAATTGTGATTTTTTTTTTCAATAATTTGCAAGAGCAACATCTTACGAATGAATAGATGAAGTTTTCATTTGACAAATACATTGTCAAATATGTTTTCGCAATTCTTGCTTAGAAACAACTTCTTTTTAATGGTAGTTCAATAATATGCAATTGAAAGAGTTAATAGTATGGATGATTTATGTTCTATTTTTATACTAGTTTGTGTGTTAACCAAGACTTTGTCCAGTTCTTGATTAGCACTATCCAGTTTCACTACACAGACTAACATTACAAATCATACTCTAAATATTCTTTGGACCTTAGTCATTATTGGCTAAACAACTGCGTATTCGTTAGAACAACAGTCTCCTCCTAACTAAGACAGTAAGTATTCTTTGAAACGGTAACCAATTCTAGTTAAAATATTAAATATTTTTTGAAATTGTAGTCACTCCTAGCTAAAACACTTGTTTACCAAAAATGTGATAAAAAAATCACAATGTTATTAACTAAAAGAAATGTTGCATCGTAAGATAGATACAAGATAATGTTCACAATTTTAAGTTGCTAAAGAACACTACAATGTTTTATAAACAATATTCTATCGAAAAACTAGGTTTACAAGTTTTTACTTAAATGTTCGTAGGATTGTTATATGAGCAAAAGTTTTTCATTCTTCGAAGATATCTTCTACTTATAAAGAGCTTAGGAAGATATACATTGCAAATTCTTTTTCTAGCTACTTTTAGACTTTGATAAGTTCTTCATTCTTGAGCTACATCTATCATTATAAATGTTAAGAATTGCATTAAATGTTCTTCATACAACATTTAATGCAAACTTCAACTTCAAGAAATAATTTGATACTTAGTATAACTTATTAGGCTTAGGTTATATATATTTTAACTCTTATTACCAAAAAAATCAGGATTGTACGAGGTTGATATACTATGTAAAGATGATTTATTGTCTTTTCAAAAAACTTGTTGCTATAAAACAACTTTTACACACTCTTTAAAAGATTTTTTGATGTTACATTTCTTTTGAGAACCTCTTAATGGTTAAACAAGAAAACATTTTCAACAAAACATAATATATACTAAGTTAAGAATGAATTATAAAATATTAAAAAAAATGTTTTATTATCTATTTTAAATGTGAGTTTATCAGATAAGATTGTAAGATATTATTACAACTGTTGATATCCAGTAAAACTCTTGTATCAATCATCTAATACTTCATTATGTATTTAATACTTTGTTATAAAACACTTAATATAACATGAATAACTGTTTTTTATTAGCACATAAAAGTTATCATTTATGTAATCATCCAATATATCTCAAAGAAACAAGAGATTTAACAAATCCTTAATAAAATAACCTCCCTCCAACGGGAACAATTGCCAATTGGATTCAGGGAAGAGGTTAAGCAATTTGTCTTTCTCTTCAACAAAATTAAATCTTTAAAAAAAATATCATTTTTTCTCCAAAATTGCAAAGGATTGAAAAAGAAACTATCAAAACTATTTAGACCAAGATCCTTAGAAAAAACTCACAGATAAGTCAAATCCAATAAAAGAAATTAAATCTCAATCCAAATTAACCAATAATGCTAAGAGAAAAGACATATGGTACTTCTCGGCCTCAAAAAAACAGTAGGACAAATTTACTATAAATATGAAAAAAATTAATGCTTCTAGAAACTCATTCAAAGAGGATGAACAAAAACTGTTTACCCAATTGAAACAATTGGCCATGTCTCTTTTATTGAACCTGGCTAAACTTACTTCCATAATTACTGAATTCACATTGATAAAGTTTGACTTTGGATAACTTCCATACATAAAATCTGGTGACACTTAATGCTTCAAAGGTTCTGTAGATTTTACAATAGATTTTGTTTATTTATTTATTGTAAATATTGAACACTTTTTGAAAAGTAAGTAATCTTGATGTTATGCATTTCTGATTTATAGTTTTCTTAAGTAGTTTCTATTTTTGACATGATTGATGGATTTTAATATGCACATTGAATTGAAGACGTGTTACAAGATAATACCTTTTTAATTTCGAAAGGTCTTTTTCAACTAAGAGACCAATTTCTAAATTAGTTCGATTTCTTATCTAATAATCTTCCAAACTAAATATATATCTTTTCAATCTAGTGACGTGTAAAGATATATGTTTTTTGTTTTTCTAAAGTTTATCTAATGATCTCAGAAGAAAACTTTGACTATGAAAGTAATCATGAACTATTAATTATATAATACTGTTATGATTAAATGAATGAAACTTTTTGTATAATGAAGATCCATGCACAACATTAATGATTCAAATGATTTAAGAATGAAAAGAATTATTTTCACTATTCATTTATATTTTTCTTCTGGAAATTCTACCTCAGTTACATTTTTTAAAAGAAATAAGGAATTTGGTTTGTCAAGAATTGTTTTTCTCTATTAAACAATTTTATACTAAATTTTGTGAATAGTTTTTTAAAGTATGGAATATTTACCTCTTTAGTTCTTTACTTGATATGTTTTACAATATTCAAACCTTAAATTTAAAACTTTTTGTAACACATTAATACTTGAGATGTTTTATTTTAATTTTGTTACTTAAAAATTATTCAATTATTATTATTCAAAAAATCTCTACGAAATAAAAATAGAAAGTGCACCAAATCTGACATTCCCTGAATGATATTTTAAGAATAAATATTTGGCCTTTAAATATTATTTTTAATTTATAATGATATTAAGCAATTTTTTATAATATTACTTTTCAATACATTTCTTAATTTCTGTAATATTATTTATTTTATTTTATTTCATTCTAAATGTCTATCAAAATTTATCATCTCACATTTTTCAAAGTTTTATTTTTTATAACTTTTAAATTCTCTTTCTTTCCTAGTCTCATTTTTTTCTCTTTTGACTTAAATTTAAATATTTTAAATAATATATTAAATTAAAAATAAAATCATATAAAATATAATAAACTCAATATATATTAATATATAAATAATAATAATAATAATAATAATAATAATAATAATTAAATTTTAATTCAGAGAAAGAAAATAAAATGAGATATAGTAAAAAGGAAAATGCACATTTGAAGGAGCACTGTATACTAATAATATTTATAATAATAAACATGAGAGTTAAGTTACTTGTAACATATTAAAAAAAAAAATATTCGTTGTAATATTTCAATTTTTATACTTTGATTTTTACAAGTAATTATTCTTTGATTTTGAGATTAAAAAAATAAAATTAAAAATAATGAACTCTTTTAAGAAGGACATTTGCTAGAAAGAAAATTTCGGAAATTGTAAAAGTTTGTTTTACTTATTCCATTATCTTTTTAAAAAATCATATATTGATAAGTTAAGGCATTGAAAAAATACTAATACCCGGAGATTAATTAAAAAAAGACTTAAAGACTTGGGTAACATAATATTTAATACTTACTTACATAATTTAATTATTATTTAGAATGAAACCAAGGGTGGATTTCTATGAAGCAGACAGAAAGTCACTTGGCTTGAGCTTGCTTTGAAATTTGAAAGAATTGTTTTGATTCGTCAGCAGAATAGTTCAAGAATCGTTTCCAATTTGAACATAAAATGTATACCACTGTTTTTTTTTTTTTTTTTTTTTTTTTTTTTTTCTTTTTTACTTACACGAATCTCTTTTTTCAAACTATATGCACTATTATTTATAAAAAAAAGAGAGTTAAGATGTTTAATTAATTTTATTTGTTACAACTTCTATTGATATTTTTAATTTTAAGCCAGTTTTTAATAAATTAATATTATTTCGTACTTTCTTATGTATGAGAGAGTAATTTACACTTTCTTCAATAACTAGTGAAATTAAAGAATATTAGAGTCCATGATCTTACTAGTAATGTGGTTGGTTCAAGTATAAGATTTAATTTAACACTTGTATAATTATCAACGTGAATTAAGATTTTTTCTCGTAATACACTTAGATGAACATGCAAACCTAAACTTAAATAAATGAAAGATGTAAAATATCTCATAGACATCTTGAAGAAGACTTACTTTACATATTTATATTTATAGACATCTTGAAGAAGACTTACTTTACATATTTATAAGCAGATATTAACATATGATCGTATTAAGAAAACAAATAGAAAATACCATCGTAAATATGTGATTCAATCATTTCAATTCTAACAAATCATGATCCACTCAATGAAATTAACAAAAAAAATCATCTTAATACTCATATATATATATATATATATATA
>Ga0209489_102769_pt1 | contig 35076 bp, 19 predicted proteins | sample SiratrowhiteBW_FD_187527 | JGI IMG/M metagenome (GOLD analysis project Ga0209489, IMG submission 187527) | Root nodule microbial communities of legume samples collected from California, USA - Siratro white BW (SPAdes) (version 2) | ecosystem: Host-associated > Plants > Roots > Nodule | place... | reverse complement strand
AGAACATGTGTCTCCTGCTTTAATAATAATAATAATAATAATAATAATAATAATAATAATAATAATAATAATAATAATAATAATGTTAACTGCGCAATGTATATAAGTCATCAAATATAAATATATACTCGAGTTTTGTTATCATCAAAACTTTATCAAATGATTTGATCCTCAAAAGGGAGTTTGGACCGCCTAATGTTCAACATCCTTTATTGATGATTTCTCACAAAAAAACTTGGGTTTATTTACTGAAGGAAAAATCAAAAGCATTCGAGGTGTTCAAAAAGTTTAAAGTGATGGTGGAGAAAGCGACTAGTAGACAAATCAAATATGTACGATCCGATAGAGGTGGTGAGTATACTTCAACGAATTTCATGAAGTATTGTGAGGAGCAAGGCATAAGGCGATTTCTAACTGCACCGTACTCTCCTCAACAAAATGGTGTGCCTGAGAGGAAGAACAGGATCATTCTTGACATGGTTTGGTCAATGCTAAAGAGCAAAAAGATGCCAAAAGAATTTTGGGTAGAAGTTGTGCAGTGCGCCATCTCTGTGCAAAATCGTTGTCCACATGTGAAGTTAGATGATCAAACACCACAAGAGGCATGGAGCGGATAAAGCCAACAGTTTCACATCTCAAAGTATTCGGTAGTGTGGCTTATGCACATGTACCAGATCAGCAAAGAACAAAGCTTGAAGACAAAAGCAAAAAATATATTTTTATTGGGTATGATGAAAAGACAAAAGGATACATGCTACTTGACCCAATAAGCAAGAAGGTGATGGTGAGTCGTGATGTGCGAGTAGATGAAGCAACCAAGTGGGACTGGAACAATTCGACAGAGGTTGGAGAATCATCAGTCATTGCACCAACAAGTATACGAACAAACTCTGAAACTGCCGATGATGAAGATGAACCACGACAACCAAAAATGCGAAGTTTGCAAGATCTGTATGATTCAACAAATGAGGTACACCTTGTATGTATTGTGGCAGATGCTGAAAATATCAGTTTTAAAGAGGCGGTGCGAGACAAGAAGTGACAAACTACCATGGATGAGGAGATTATAGCGATTGATCGCAACAACACATGGGAGCTAATAGAACTGCAAAGGGAAATCAACCCATTGGTGTGAAGTGGATATTCAAGAAAGAGATGAATGCTCAAGGCGAGATAGAGCGGTACAAGGTGCAACTTGTTGCAAAGGGATACAAACAAAAGGCGAGAATTGACTATGACGAGGTGTTCACTCTAGTTGTAAGAATGGAGACAATCTGATTGCTCATTTCCCAGACGGCTCAGTTCAGATGGCAAATATTTCAAATGGATGTCAAGTCAGCGTTCTTGAATGGTGTGCTTGAAGAAGAGATCTACATTGAACAACCACCTGGGTACATGAAAATCGAAGAAGAAAAGAAAGTACTAAAATTGAAGAAGGTGTTTTACGGGTTGAAGCAAGCACCGCGAGCATGGAATACCCGTATTGATACATATTTCAAGGAGAACGGGTTCAAGCAATGTCCTTACGAGCATGCCCTTTACACAAAGCAGAGTGGAGGTAATGTGATGTTTGTTGCTCTCTATGTCGATGATCTTATTTTTATGGGTAACAGTGATGAGATGATAGAAAAATTTAAGGGCACAATGATACGAAAATTTGAGATGATAGATTTGGGATTGATGAAGTTTTTTCTTGGTTTGGTGGTTAGACAAGGTAAGATGGGTATCTTCGTATCATAGGAAAAATATGCAAAAGAAATTTTGAAGAAATACAAAATGACATGTTGCAACCCAATATCAATTCTAATGGAACCAGGGACAAAACTTTCAAAGTTTGATGGAGGAGAACGTGTTGATGCAAACAAATACCAAAGTTTGGTAGGAAGCCTTCGTTATCTCACATGCTCAAGGCCGGATCTTTCATTAAGTGTTGGTGTTATAAGTTGGTTCATAGAGGAGCCAATTTACTCACATTGGAAGGCATTAAAGCGAGTTTTACGATACATCCAAGGTACTGTGTCACTGGGGTTGTTTTATTCAAAAGTAGCAAATTACAGGTTGACTGGTTACTCTGACAGTGATTGGTGCGAGGACATAGATGATCGAAAAAGTACATCAGTATATGTATTCTTTATGGGCAACACAACATTTTCTTGGCTTTCAAAGAAGCAACTGATTGTGGCGCTCTCGACGTGTGAAGCTGAATATGTGGCAGCATCTTGGTGTGTATGTCATGCTATATGGCTTAGAAATTTGTTGAGCAAGATGGAGCTAAAGCAACCAGGTGCAACTGTGATTCAAGTTGATAATAGATCAGCAATGGAGTTGGCAAAGAACCTAGTGAACCATGAAAGAAGCAAACATATTGATGTTCACTTTCATTTTATTCGAGAGCATGTGAAGAAAGGAAGTGTGGAATTGGTACACGTGGCAAGTCAGGACCAAGTGGCGGATATCTTTACAAAACCACTACCGAAAGTACTATTTGAAAAATACAAGAAGATGATTGGCATGATGGATGGTAGAAGCATTTAAGTTTATAGGGAGATTTTGTTGAATAAACATTAAATGTTATTTAGTGGGTTTTTAATTTTAGAGTCTTGTAGGTGAAAGGCCAAGCGTTCTAGTTGTGCAGAATTGTGCAGATGGAAGGTAAAGGTTGTTTTTATGGTTATAATAAAGTTTTTAGTTTTAGAAAAAATCATGTTAATGCTTATAAATAGTTTGTTCTTTTTGTTTCTAAGCAAGAAGAAGAAAATAAATTAGAAATTGAGAGTATTACAGTCTTTCCTCTATCTCCTTCCCTCTATCTCCAAATTAATTTTACAATCTCTACTGGGAGTCATTTGAAAGGTACATATTGAATTAAGAATTTAGTCATCATCATTTACATTAGATGAGACAAAAAGAACATTTTCACAATTTAATTCTAAAAGGGTCACAATTATTCCATCAAACTCTGAAGGATACTTTATCTTTCCAAAGCTTGAAGTAATCTCTTAATAAATACATGTTATTATTTTTATTTTTGTTGTGTAACTTGAACTTCGTTCTTTGGAAACTATTCTTGTCTTTATCCATTCTTCACTTATCATTAGATCTTCAAATGAGCTTATACCACCACACAAATTGGGAATTTTCCTTTCATTATAAGAATATTTGGTTAATCTACCACCAAAATCCGTGCATAATGGAAGAAATCCATAGATAAAATGTAGTTACCTATGAATTATATATAGAAAAAATTTTATACGTAAATTGAGCGTAGGTATTAAATATAGATTTTCAAAATTTGTAGATAATTACATACAAATAAATTCGTAGATAATATTTGTATGTAATTATCTATAAATTTTTTCATGTGTAATTACAGATATCCACACGTAATTACACATAAAAAATTGTAGGTATTATATTACATACAGAAAAAAATCTATGAGTAATAATGTGTTTTACTAAAATACTCAATATATAAAATTATCTTTTTGTGATACAATTCTAGACATACATTCAAAAATAATAATGCAATAAATGTGAAAAAAAAGTGTCATCTAATAATTTATAATTGTAGTACAAAAATCTAAACATAATACGTTCGAAAAACAATGAAAATGAAAAACATCCAACGAATAAAAGTCCAATATCAAGACTATAAAAAAGTTTTATAACAAACTAATAATCATTATAACCAATAAAGAAATTGTGTTGTTGTTAATCATCGTCGTTGCCTTTGCACGTTGTCATTATTATCCTACATCTAATTTTAGTGTTCAATATTTTGAAAAATCTTTTATGCACCCGCTACTGCTAGAACCAGTAGATACTAAAGGATGACATTCTAAAAGGATTGAAACTAGAAATTTATCGGTGGAATCTATTGATACAAACCCTAAGCCCGTAAATACAATTATGTTACAGTCAATTAACAAAAGGACATTTTATGTGTATATGCTCTATTATGAGTAACTAATTTATCTGCAAACGGTTAACTCTTATTACTTCCTAAGTTTGCTTAAAGAAAAAATCTAGATCCCTGATATCATAAGTTACAGTTAATATTTTTAATAGTTTCATTTCTTGAGAAGAAACTAACAATTTCTTTTTTAAGACGGTTTGATTTCAAGAACAACACCCACAAATGTGTTAAGAATGTAAAACAAATGCAAGATTCATGAATTAAGAGAGATGGAGGAGACTGCAACTAAACAATGAAAACATCTTAGACTGTTATAATTGAACTATAATCTCTCATTCCTTTTCTTTTGTCTTTAAAAATATAAAGAACTACTTAACTTTAAACTTTTCAAACTAATTTGTGTTCTAACATAGGAATTAAGACTAGTAAAACCATGTAGTTGTACATAGTTAAAATTCACTAAAGACAACACAACACAAAAATATAATTGTGAAAAGGAAACAATCATAACTAATGCAGATTCAAGATATCACTGTATGAACTTATCAGTCCCCCTAGCCTTTGTGGTGTGTGTTCTAGTGCCTTTCATCAATCAATCTCCCTCTTTGTCATATTGTGGTCAAAATGATAGCAATCAAAATTAATTCAGAGAAATGAAAATTTTTAACTGAAGAAAAAAAAACAAGAGAGAAAATGGCTGAAAGAGTCATAAAAAAAAAATACATATCCATTTATCTCTTTTACTTCATTTGTCTCTACATATATAACATTCATAATTAATTCACTCCTGTTAAAAAATTGGTTACTTTAGTAAGTAATATTAATTTTCTAGGTAATTAATTATTTTTAAATAATAATAGTGAAATTTTAATTTAAAAATCAAACTTTTCAAATAAAAGTTATTTGATCTAATAATGGCCAGAAAGCTAGTGTTTCTCTCTCATTAACTTATAGAACCATAATGGCCAATATCTCAATGGGCCAACACCCTATCCCACAACTAGTTGTTATTGACCGCTTTCTTTTTTATTTTAGCTAATATTTTAATATTCTTTTTGAAAAATAAATATTAACATGGTTACATGAATATTTTAAATAACACAAACAAATAAACTATTTAGATTTATTAGTATAATTTCATTGTTTTTCTTTTAATATGTTTTTCAATTTCGGTCAAAATGGTACTTTATCTTCAAAATTATCTAATTTCATTATTTCTTTCCAAACTGTCTTAATCCTAATAAAATTTAGGATTGTTGAAGATTTTCAATTGTTCAACTGTATATACCAAAAAAAAAAAAAATTGTAATTTGATTGGCCTTTCTCTCCTATGTTTAACATTTTATGTACTGTTTATATTTATTTCTACTGGAGAGGATGACTGTTCCAAAGTCTGGACTTAGCACAGACATGGTTTCCTTTTATTTTCCTTATGAATTTATAAGTTTTGGTCCTCCACCTCCTATTTGTGTTAAGGTGAGCCACATGAACCATTGGTTTACCACATAGAACCATCTATATACCCCAACAAAATAAAGTTTGAATTTTGAATGATAAAAGAAGGAATATCTCTTTATTAAAAAATCTATATGTAATTATCAGTAGGTACTATATAAGTTTCTTGCAGAATCTTAATTCTCTAATATTGATTTTATTCTTTTATTGATAGTGAATTTATAAATAGTTCTTATGTCTACAACATTTTCATAACATCTCGGCAAACAACTTAGATTAGAACAACAATTTGATTCTCCTCATCCACCATAACTTCAATATTGTTCAAACTTTGAACAATTCGATTGCAATTGTTAATGTGTCTATGAATGGACTCAGTTTTATGTATTTACATGATATATAATGGTTTCTTTTAATAGTATATAATTGTTTCTTCAAATAGAAATAAATGGATAGACTTTTTCATACATCAACTCTGAAGTTATTTTTCAATATTCATTGACATTTAAATTTTCTCCTAAAATTTCAATTTACCAATAATAATATTATGCTATGCATCTTTTTCAACCAATTCCTCTATTTCTCCTTTCAAAGCCAACTCATATTCTTTTTTCATGAGGAGAACACACGTGGTTTCAGTATAGATTAAAATTATTTTTGAAAATAAATTTCTTAATGTCAAAGTTTGTAGATATGATAATTCTAATACCGTTTGTAATGGTAAAAGTTGTATTTATCCTAGAAATATAACTATATAAAATATAGTTGTCAGTTTTAAAAGATCTTTATTTCTTAAAAAAAAAAAAAAAAAAAAAAAAAACTCAAACAAAGAGTAATTTTCTGTGAGTTCTTTGTCTGGCATAAATCTGAACTTTAAAAATTTTGCATCCTTATGTTTTTTTTTTTTTTATCTGAAGGAATTGTTACAACATCTCTGTATTTCTTTATAGTAGATTATCACCACATAGACTTTCATTTTAAATGGTTAATATCAATGTCACCATTAAATCAACTAATGATTTGTAATTATTCACTACATACAGAAAACGTATTCAAGTCATAATTAATAAATATGAAGAAGAAGAAAATTTAGATAACGAATATAGAGACAAAGAAATTACAAATTATTAGAAGATGTTTATGGAGGATGCAACTAACAAATTATTAGAAAGTCATCACAAATGATAAAGAAGAATGCAAATTGACAAATAGTAATGGATTTTTATCTCTTATTAGGATAAATTCTAAAATAAGTTTGTTATCGTCTTAAGAAGATTAACTCAATCTTAGAAAATTGAGTGTGGTGATTTATATTTATTTATAAATCATTAGAAAGTCTTATATTTAGTTAACATGAGATGTTGAATTATTTTGTTTAAAATGAAATATTACTATATTTTATACTAATTTAGATTCTAAAATCTATCTTTAAATATTTTAACAATCTTATTAATTAGATATTATTCTTTAAAATCTTAAATTAACAACTACGCACTGTATTTATATTATATGGGTTGTTTACTAGAATCACTCAAATTAACTATCCCGGATCAATTGTCTAGTAGTATTAGATAGTATCATTAATTTGGAAGATTTCCACTCCTTTGATTTCTGTTTTTTACTTAAATTGTAACTACAAGTATAATACATAAATGTGTTTCAAAATGCAAATTGTTTACAACCTTTGGTTTGAACAAAATTAATAGAAAAAAATTTATCAACTAATAGAATAAAGTTTTCCAAATGAAAAAATTATTTTAAAAATAGCTATAGTATGTACCCTAACTCGGAACATGCTATGATAGCTTGAGATGGATTTGGTGAAGCATTTATCTCTGTTGACTGGTTCATTGTTGTAGGCCCAATATGTTCCTCATATCATACATGATGGGTCCAATAATAGTGGGTTTTATAAATATTTTTTCATGAAAGAACCTTACAATAATCAACTACTATAATAAACTTCAAATTCAAATGACTGTCTCCTCTTCATAACACTTGATTTTTAGTTTCATATATATACTAAATGGATGTAATTTTTTAAATGTACCGAAATAATAAATTTATAAAAAAATTGGGTTATTCACGTTTTAGAATATGGTTTCAGTGCCTAAATATTTTTTTTAAAATCCCAAAAGCCATATATATATATATATAGGACTCTAATTATGTTTCTATTTTTGTTAAAAAAATCATATTTATATTTGCGTCTTTGTTTATATCTTTATCTTTTAAAAAGAATTCATAGAAGTCATAAAAGCAGCCATAACATTACAATTAAGAACGTTAAATGAGGCAATAGGAATTGGGCATTGCAGAGACTCAGGCTCTTTTCTTTGAACATTCTACTCAAATAGTTAAAAAAATAAAAATATAACTATAGTTATATATTTAAATATAACTTTTACAATTTTTAGAAAGTAACAACTAACTAAAGTTCTTCCATTCCTGTCATTAGGAACTTTCACTAGAAACAAAATAATTAAGACTTAAATAACTACCCATTTGCAAGAATGAACTTAACAAATCCAAATGATTGTCACTTATTAGTGGGTAGTACTATATTAGCCCTTTTTTTCTTTCAACGCGTGCCTTGACTCTTGACTATTGCCCTAATTTGAAACTTCAATTTGATGTAAACTTCTCTGGAAGAGCTAAAATCAGCGAAAGGGAAAATTAACTTACAAATTATGTTAGCTAACTTTTTTTAAAGATTCAATCCTACTCAATTCAAGCTTTCAACTTTTTTTCAAGATTCTTGGCTCTAATGGTGTATCCTTGTATTTCTTTGTGAGAATTATTTTTAAATGCATCATTATTGACTATGGTTTATGAACAAGATAAGAACTGCAACAAAAATCTCAAACATAAAGTTCCTTTGTTCCTATTGTTAGGAAATTATCAATTTTGTCTCACTTGGTGGAAACATGTCCGTATATGCAAGACTTCGAGAAATTTGTACCTTAATTATATTATAATTACTGAGTCTACGTTTAACCTATTTAATTTTATATGTTTTTGTAAATTAAATATGTTTTGGATCTTGAAAGAGTCTTTGTCACACTATGCTGCTATTCGATCTTTGATTTTCAGTTGTAAGGTGAGGGGTATTATTCTTCTGCCAGATACTCAGGTTTTGGCCTTTTAATAAGGTACTGGCTCTCAGCCTTCTATTGAGGACTTGGCCTCGACCTTCAACGGTCTCAACACTTGATCAAGAGAAGTCAGTCATCTATCGATGCGGTAGAGGTCACAACACTTGTTGTCGGCCCTCTCTCGAGGTCTCGACTCTCCTTCAGGATTTGGAGTTAGAAAGTCAGTCTTCTACTAAGAGGGAGGGTACCTGCAAAAGATTTTCTGAAGCTCAAATTAGTATTCGGTATTTTGAGAGTTTGAGAACTTGTGTCAAAACATACCTTTCATCAGATGGTGCCTTGATATTTATAACAAACTACATGCACGTTCATAATGGTCCTAGATTATCAGGGTCTTCCAGGTTAATTTTGACAGTAGAAATAGGTTTAAGATGATTAATTATCATGATTAGGAGTATTAGTCATTTTAGGTACATGGTGAGTACTCAACACAATGTCGAGCACATCTTGAACTATGTTTGATCTCAGCCAAGCACATCTAAACTATGTTTGATCTCAGTCGAACACATCTCAAACTATGTTTGATCACAGCTGAACACATGTCTGCCTGTAACTAACTACCTTTCAGCTCTGTACAATACACTTGCCCCATACTCAATGGGTTATGATATGTATACCTTCGAACAAGGCCAACATAACTTCTCTTTTGGAGATGTGAAACCTACAGCCCACAACACAGGGGTTGTACTCGATCATGTTGTGATCTTGTTCTGAGGGTGACAAAGATTGCCTATTTTGCGACCAGATCTTCATGATATTGGATTTCTTGCAGAATAGTTAATGCAAACATCCACGAATGATACGAGTGAAGTGATCGCCCCTCGGGCGATGACATGGATCACCTATTAGGCGATATGATGAGCATCGCCTATTAGGCAATGACTTGGGTCGCCCTTTTGGTGACATAGGTTGCCTCTTAGACAATTACTTGGGTCAACCCTTTGGTGATGTAGGTTGTGTTATTTTTTTGATATGAGCCAAGAAAAGCTCCTTTATGAAAGGATTTTTGGATTTTCAAGTCAGTTTTGGCCTTTGGCGAAAATGACTTAAAATGCGTGAAGATAATTGAGAAGGTTGCCTTGTTAGTGAGATATTATTGTCACAGTGATTTCGAAATATTGTATTTGTAACCAATGATGTTCGTCGAGACTGCTCAGATAATGTCAATAAAAATGTTTTTAGTCCTTTTTAGCAAAAAAAGTAATTCAATTTCAAATGATTAAGAAGGTCTTACTCATGAATTCCATTCTTAATAAGGTCAGCTTTTTGTCGAGATTATTACTCGAGATGGTTCTCGATAAACATTTTGAAGGCAAAATATGTGAGCTAAAATGGAGTTCATATAAGCCGAAAAGATCAAAATGTTTATTTGTATGTAAAAGTGAACAGTAACGCGTTAGTCATGGGCCAAGAGCTAGGTGAGATGGTTTATTATGACGAGTTTTCTAGTAAACAACAATGCCGAGGTGCATGTTGTCAAGACCGTTTAACAACTGATACCTTCCAGTGTTATAGACGATTGAGATGGTCCTATTCATGAATTCCATTTTTAATGAGGTCGATTTTTAGTTGTTATCATTATGAGACAACATTTGGCTAAAATGTCTGTTTTGCACAAATGAAAAAAATTAATGTGAAATGAACGAGATGTTGTTGGAATGCTTTAAATGATGAAATTGAATAACAAATTACAGAGGTGATGACTTTTCAATACAACAAAGATGTTTACCGAGATGAAAAGTGATTGTGCAAAGAACCTTGCCTTGTTTGAGGTTAAGTAAAAGTTTAGGCATGTTTTGTAAAGATGATTGTTGTGTGGAAGTTTGGATGCCGAGATGCTCTTATTGTGATAATTGGGAGGGATCGCTTTGCAACGAGGCTTCCTAGACTGATTAGTTCGGGTGGAGGTAATCGGAAGGGATCATCAGCAAAAAATAGCATCATCTGTTGTGTATAGGCTCATTTGGGTCACATAGATGTTCACATGCTCGCCCTGTCATATTTTTTTAAATTTAATCCTTCTAGTAGGGAGGGAGTTCGACATTCATTATTTTATTCATAAAAGGATGTCGACAACTACTACCTAGTGCAAGTGAAGTGTTTGCCCATGTGTGAAGTTGTGAGTCGGCCTACATAGTGTGGTTCATATTCACTAGAGGTACTCTAGGTCTCGACGATGTAGTAACATTCTTCATCACGGATTCTTAGTACTCGTCCTCTTGACGATGGTTAGGTTGACCCTCTTCTAACCTTCATCCATTTATTTTCCTACCTGAGGACACAAATCTCCTTGGCATTTCTATGCTTGATCATAGCCATCTCTCGTTGGAGAGTCAAGAGTAGTGTCAAGGGATCGGCGTCGACTACCTTGGAATTTGCTTGTCTTAGGTCTTGAGTCATATTTCTTGTTGATATCTTTCAATCTTAAGCTTTAATCCTTCTCGACCCCATGGTGGCTATCAATTGTTCTTATATAGGACCTAAAGGAGTCTTCATATGTCAGTCTTCGATCTTCGATTTTTGGTTGTAAGGTGAGAGGTGTCAGTCTTCTATTGGGTATTCGGATTTTGGTCTTCTAGCTAGGTCTCGGCTCTCGGTCTTATATTGGGGACTCGATCTCAGCCTTCATCGGTCTCAACCCTTTTGTTAAGAGTAGTCGGTCATCTACCGATGTGGTAGAGGGCTCAACTTTTTCCTAGGAGGAGATGTCAGTCTTTTGTCAATGTCATGATGGTCTTTAAGTCTTCTTAAGAATCCTGTGTGATAATCTTTGGCTTTGGTCATCTTTGAGTCTCGACCGAGTTGGGGAGTCGATAAAGGAAGACATACAAGAAAGGACCTAACAACTAGAGCTATGGCTAGAAGAATGAGGAGTGGAACTCAGACAGATTCAACAGAGTCAAACTCCTATCAACTTGGGTCAAACTCTAGTCTGTTAAATATTGTACAGTGTATAAAATTCATTTGTAAATAGTGTAGAATGTAGATTTTCTATTTGTGTCATGTATTTGGGCCTTAAGGTAAATAATCTAGGATATAGACACTTAGTGCCAAGCTAGGGTTATACTAACTTGGGTACCAAGTTAGGTTTTGTACCTAGGGTATGAGAGAGCTTCTCCTTACACCACTTGACAACCTCTTATTGGAGAGGATGTATGCCTTGGGCGGAAAGGTAGGATTTAAGTAGCTTAAAGGAGAAGTTAGGGTTAGGGTTCTCAACTACAAATAGGGATGCATGTGTATGTATTTTTCAGGTTAAGTGAATTAATGAACTGCTGCAAAAAAATTTCCAACTTCATATGTTCTTGAGCTCCCTCTAAGTTAGCTCTTCTGAGAGATTAGCTTATGCATTATTTTGAGAGTTGGCCTCACCTCTCTCAAATTATTTGTTCCAACTGAATCATTTAATCTAACCGAATCAAACTCCTCAATGAATCTATTGCTTTTGCTTATAAACTCCTCCAAACAAATCATGCAACGTGATTAAACATTAAAAAGATGACAAGGAACACATCAGTCGGTCTTCTATCGAAAGGGTGACTAGGTTGTCGTTGTGGGTCTTCTGCTAGGGTCTTCACTCCCCCTTGGTGCGCAAAGTTGAAAAATCGGTCTTCTACCGATAGGGAGATACCTATAAAAGGTTATTTGACACTCAAGTCAATGCTCGATATTCCGAGAGTTTGAGAAATGGTGTCAAAGCATACCTTTTATTAGATGATGTCCTGATATTTATAAACGACTGCTTGTATTGTTCATAATGAATCTAGATTATCACAATCTTTTAGGTTAATTTTAAAAATATAAATATGTTTAAGATAATTAATTATCATAATTAAGTGTATTAGTCATTTTTATTACATGATGAGTACTCACACAGTATCGAATATATCTTAAACTATGTTCCATTTTAATTGAATGATCTTAAATTATATTTGATATCGACTTTTATCCAAAAATTAATTTAATTTGAAAGTCTACTTAGTAACTTATCTTACAAATGAACTTATAAACGAGTTAGTAAACTTAAGTAGTTCAAGAAACATAAAATTGTGAATAAGTCTTGGATATTAATTTTTTTATTTTCTAAAAATTAATATTAAATATAAGAAAATTAAAACGAGAATAAGAAAAACATACAAAAACATAGATATGTCTTCATCTGGTCACATATACAAAAAATTGAGAAAAAAAATCTATATTCTAAAGTAATGAAAAAATAATATTACAAAAAGAAAAAAAAATATTAGAATAAAATTTGTATGTTTTTTCGTATAATTAACTATTAAATGTGATCTTTCTCTCTTCCCAAAATAATAATTAATCTTGAAAATATCTTCATTATTTAATCAAAATTATAACAACTAAATTAATTCAAATAAAATAAATTTTGAATTTATCAACTAGGATATAAATTTTGAACTTTATTTATATAAAATATACATTATTATTATATAAACATATCAGATTATTGGGTTCAATACACTTTTTCTAAAGCATGTTTTAATTTTTTTTTAGAAGGATTGTAAATCTAACATTTTTTTAATCAACAACCGAAATCAAACGAGATCTTTGACGAATCAAACCTTAATTTCCTAACAGACCACTTATTCATTTCCGCCTCTCCTTTTTTTTTTCCACTAGCATGTTTTCAGGATAGTAAAATTTCACTCAAGATAATTTTTGGGAAAGTAAAAGAAAAAAATCAATTTCTCTGCATTTTTTGTGTGTGTAATTCTTCTATCACAATTAAACTTTACTCGAAAACTTATGCAGACTATTTATATAAGCATTATGCAGAGTATAGATAAACCTTTCATTGTAATTATTAGAGTAATGTCTGAAGCCTCTAAGATATTGCATCTGTAACATGAAGTTCCTCTGTTACTTTTATTGGGAAATGACCAATTTGATTTCACTTGCTGAATAACTCATATCTTGATTCAACATGGACAGAAACACAGTACTCTATTCCTAGAAACAGTTGTGATCTAAAACCTACTGAAAAAACAACTTCAAGCATCAAGGTTTGCAGCCTTTTGCTGGACAGAAAAGGGTACATATTTTATTGGCAAAATAAAGGAAGTGATTGATTCTAATTGTTGTTATACATATTTTATTCAACAAAAACAAACTCAAAACCAGTTGGTGTTCTGTGATTGAGCCAAATCAAAGATAAACCAGATGACAGTAAGAGTAAACATAAGATCTTTTTCAATTTACCATATTGAAACACAGTTCGTATTTTTCCTCCCCAACAAATTTTTTTTTATCAACATGTCATGTTCAGATAGTAAAATATTACTCATATCACCATCTTTCAGTGGAAGCCAGTTCCTTCTAAACCCCAAAAGTCATAGTCAACCACATTTGAAGAGTCGTCAATTTCACTCATCATCAATTAAATCTGATAGCTACCCTTCACCTGTTTATTTTGAACACAAATCCAAAGCACAAAAAACTATGTGCTGTTCTTACATCCATTAATGACAGCTATTGATTTTTTCCACAAATTAAGAACCATGATGAATGTTTCTCAAAATTTTTGTTCCAAAAGTCAAACTGTTCACATTATACAGAATGAAACACAGACTTTAGAGTATATAATCTGATATAATAGTACGAAACAACTAGCTAGTGTGATTTCCAAGGATAACACTGTAGATTATTGCAAGATTCTGTCCATGTACTAGTGCAGGCACCTCCATCACAGCACTTGCATACAACTCCAAGAGTTGCAAAAATCTTCGAGTACCCTGCAATCACATCACACACACAAAACAATAAATACAAGAAAAATAACTTAATTACAACATCCTGATACAAACACAATCACTATTTATAATAATTACTTAAAAATGAATGATTTCTGGATAATTGGCAATACAAAATTACACTAAAATTAAAGTCTTAAAACAAATATATATAAAGCACTGAAGAAACATGAGATTTAGTAAATCTAAGATTCTGAATTACCTTGACCAGATATCAAGGAAAGTGTCCTTCCTTCAATATTTGTGGTTGAAACAACTATGACGATGAGCAGCATAAGCACATGAGGCTTGTTCATAACCATATCAGATATTCAAGACCCAAACAATCTTTTGTGCTTAGCTGAGAGCTTCTAAAACCGGGGAGGTTGAAGAGCCATGGATGATAAAAAAGTTGGAAGCTTTAAAGGGGAAAGGTTAAGGGTATGAGGTAGATGATTGGTATTATTATAAATAATTTGTAGAGTATGAAAAAGAGGAGCAATAATGGTTGATGTGACGTGCTTTTTGTTGTAACGTTTAATTTGTGCGCTGTGTGGAAGAAAAAGGTTGGCATTGGTCTTGTTGTTTTGTTCGATTGAATGATGGGTTTGGAGCTTAATTCAGAAGTTAATTGGGTCCCTCAGGGACAAGAAGACGTATTCAAATCCTCCATCTTCTTCCACACTCACAAAGATGCATTTTGGGTTTGTATAAAGTCATAAATTAGAACAATTTTTTACATCATTAGGTCTTTGTCTTTTACAATGTTTTTGGTAACTTTCACGGTAGAAGATGTCATGTAGAGTAAAGATAAAATGTATATAAATTGGTTAGTAAATCTCATTTTATGAATTAGTTTCACGAAGGTGAACTAATTAGATTTAAAAATTATTTTTTAATATAATATTAAAATTTGTTCTAACATAATTTATTATATATATATATATATATATATATATATATATATTATGTTTTTTAAAATTATTGTAAAATTATTTATAAATATTTAATCTTATATTAAAGATGTCTAATAATCAACTTGAGTAAGGTATATAAATAAAACTAAATTATAGTGATCCAAATTTTACCTTACAAGAAATAAATGAAATTAGATTAGACTTAAATTTATTTTCTAATACTAATTATATTATGTGATTTTTAATAATTAATATACTTAATTTTATTCTAACTTTAATTGAAAATTTATGTTTTTTTTATTTATTTTGGAAACATTATTTCTTAAAAAATGGGTAAGTTTACGATTTCTTTGCACGAAATTTGATTTCTTGAAGTAAAAAAGTTTAATCATAAACTATCATTAAGATGCTTGGAAAAGAAGTGTCTTTACTAAGTCCAAACATATATTAATATCTTAAATGCATAAATGATATATTGTAAGAGTTTTTCAAAGGAAACTTTTAAAAATAAATTTGACTTTCTGTGAGTTTATATATAAATTAAAAGTAAAAATTTAGAAATTCTTACCCATTAATTTAATTCATGTGTAAGTTAATTTTTATTTACAAAAGATAAAACATTTATATTTTTGTGAATTAAAATTGTTATGAAAAAATAGTGTTGGGAAAGAAAAAGGCAAAGGATAAGGAAGGATTTGAGTTGGGGAAAGAAGAGGGAAGAAGGTAACATATCACACGTTTTCCAGCTTGCTACGTCTCTTGTGGGGTCCACACTGAGAGAGAAGTTGGAAGGAAAGCACTTCCTTTCCACCCTTTTCAGTTTTAGTCCACATTTAAGTCAACTATTTCTTTCTTTTCACTTTCACTGTAATTACAACTCAATTCACAAAATTTATATAAAATAACATACAAAGTTTTGTGGTGAAGATTTAAGATTATTTTAATTAAGTAGACCATTTCAAACTAAAACGAACATTAGTTACGTTACTAAATTCAATTCTTCAATTTTTTAAATTTCTCCATCAATCTAAAACACCTTTACTAAGTTAAATAAATGATACCACAAAAATAAAATAACAACATGAAGTTGTCTAATTTTTGTAACACTCCCACAAAATAGATATTTCTACTATTCATTTGAGATTTGCAAATATGTATATCTTATATTAATACATACTTATTATGTTTTAAAATATATAATATTCAATTGAAAATTTAAAATATATTTACAAAAATCATATATGAGTTTTTCAAAAATAAGAATATCTCTCGGACACATCCTACTCAATGCAGAAGATCGTCATAGGCTCTTCTTTAATGTCATATGTTCTCATGTAACACATGATCATCACAAATAGATAACAAAATACAAATACAAACAAGAAAGAGTAAGCTGACATATTTAAAGCAATTTTAGAATAATCTAATTAATCACATATATACTTCAATAAACACATAAACATATCAAAATCATTTATTTCACTCAATTTCATTCACAATTTCAACTATATGACTTTGGCACATATAAACAAATTTGACTCTACCTCCAAAAGACTCGTGCATTGAACAGATCCCGGAATATGCACTTGTCATACAGCTCGAAGTTGTGAATTCACACAACCTCCAAACCAATGAATCATCAATGTTATATGGCAAGGTTAGTCATTATGAGACCTTTTTGACCAGCTATGTTTTAACCTACAGTCACACAATTAAAATCTCCTTCGACTCTCACCACCTAGTAATGATCATCTATTTAATTCTTACCACTAGTAGAGTTAGGATACGAATCGTCATTGAACGAGTCCTTAGACAATGTACATCCTAATTGACCTAGACACGGGTATTTTCTTTCTTGAAAATACTATGCCTAGATATTGACCACCTTAATCAACACTTTAACAATATCATATCACAAACATATATCTCATGTATTTATTCACTTTTCAATCTCAACTCAAAAATATCAAGAATTACTAAATCATCAATACTATTTAATTTAAATTATAATTCAATCTATTATATTCAATCCAAACATTGAATTGCAAAGAATTAAACAATCAAAACATAAAACAAAAAAAAATTAGCTTGACCAAGAATCCCCCTTGCTTGAGTGGAAATGATTCAGAAAACACTCCAGTTCTAGTGTTATTTTTGCTTGAGCGAGAATACCCTTGCTTGAGCAAAAATCTTTTCTCGCTTAGGCGAAATTCTTTTCTCGCTTGAGCAAAAATAGTCCAGAAAGCACTCCAGGTCCAGTGCTATTTTCTCTTGAGCGAGAATGAGAATACCCTTACTTGAGCAAAATATGCAAAATTCAATTTTAAAAAAAACTACATCTAATCCTCCTTATATAAAATCACTTTCATTTAACTTGTTTCAATTTCAAATACACTTTTAACATATCATTTTATCAACCAACAATGCATTTTTTCTTCTAGAATTCCATCATTTCTAAAACAAGTCATGAAAACCCAACTTAACAACCTATTTTGTTCAATACTTCCTAAATCAATTTTAACTTATGAGTATTCTCATTTAAATACTTTCTATGATTAAACTTTTCACATATAACTTTTGTATTCTTACAATTATTTTAACAGACCTACCTATTTATTCATAATTTCATGTGTAACATTTGCAAGGACTCATCATATTATTTTTCTAACACATCATTACAATAGAATTATCATAACTAACTCAAGCCATGCATATCATTTCAAGATTAACATCAAATTCATACTTGCACATTGAGCAACACTTAATAAAGTCTACCACAAATACCAAACAACACTCAAAAGCAATTAAGTCATTCAATTTCAGACCTGCAAGAGAGTTCAACACATATTACTCAAATTACATATCTGGTCTTAAATTTCAAATTCTGAAGTCTTACAACATCATAACCATACAATTGTAGTAGTTAGCTTCTCTTACCTGGTTTAGAGGTAGGAGTCCTAACGAAAGCTCCAAAAATCTAGGTTTCGCAACAACTCTAACCTGTACCATAAAACACTTTTGATCAATAATCAGACTATAATACTAAGACACTAAACCAACAGAGACTTTGTCTGATGATTCACATGCAAGCATAGTTATCAGTGAGGAACGATATACCTAAAATTGACTCTAAGGAAGATGGGCAGAAAATAAACTTACTCAAACTAAAAATATGATTAAACAGAAGTGCTCTGTTATCCACCACGAAACTAAAAGCGAACTCCAATGTTTTGGAGCTATAAAGTTAGAAAGGAGGTGGAGCTATAAAGTTAGAAAGGAGGTAGAAAAGATTTAAAGAAAAAAAGTTTAGATTTTACTTTGATTTTATTTTCAATCTTCTTTAACAAAAGCTTAAAGCGCATGTACCTCGTTTTATAATGTTATTTTGTTATTAAGTTAAAAATTAAGTTTTGTAACAATTTTATATATTAGTTTGTATGTTAATTTTAAATTTAATATATATATATATATATATATATATATATATATTTTTTTATTTATAATATATATATATATATATATATATATATATATATTATTTTATTTAAATTAGAGATATTTTGTAAGAGATTTACATATAAAATCAAATAAATTGAACTAATAAAGTAATGAGAGAATAAAAGAAATGGTAAAGAGTAAGACTTAGAAATTATAAAATTAAAATAAAACTAGAGAAGAATAAATAAATTTTCTTTGTATATAATTATAGATTATTATTATTAGTAGCAGTAGTGAAAAGCACATGTTATTATGCTTGTGTGTTCATATTTTTGAAAATTTAAAAATTCATTAAAGTTACTATTAAATATTCTAATCGAAAAAACTAAAAACAAATTCATATTTTTAAAAAATTTTATAAATAATTTAATTCATTACTAAATATTATAATTAAAAATTTATAAAAACATGAATTTCTTTTTAAATATATTTTAAATTGTTTTATCTATTTGTTTGATGAGAGATATTAACAAATAAAAATTGAATGGAATAACTGCAGAAAAAGTAATAATCATAAGTTTATATATGGAAGAAATAATTATATATAAAAATAATTTAAATAAAATTATAAGATTAAAAAAATCTTATTAATATTATTATATAAATTAAGACGTGTTTTATTTATTTTCTTATAATTTTTATGACTGCGCAAGTTAAATCTCTTAATCAGTATCATTTTTTCATCTTTAATTTTTAGTTTAAATCCCTTGCATCATAATCGAATCGGGAAGGCATTCAATATTAATACTGTTAACATATTTGTGACTTTTGTAATTATTAACGGGAAGTGTAACTTAAAAGTATTATAGTAGCATTTTGTTAATATTATTATTTATCGGTACTAGAATTTTTTGTAATTACTACTATTTATTATGTAACTGTTGAATAATATTTATTGATTAGACCAAACGACAAGCATATAATACAATGTTGGAAAATGGTTAGCAGTAGGCCATAATCCAAATGACACGAAGCATGTTAGGAATAAGAGACGCATTCTTCCTAAATTCCATACTTTCTTCCTACACCTCGATCAGCTCATTAAGTAATATATTCTTAAAAAAAAATTAAATAAATTCTACATTCGCTCACCTCTTAAATTTGACATAATTTTTAATTTAAAATAAAAACAATGATATTCTAAATTATAAAATTCAAAATATAATTTTGTATTTTGAATTATAAATATAAAATACAATTTTTGTATTCTAGATAATTCAGAATATTATTATACAATCCATAGTATAAAAAGATTTATATTTTAGATTGTATTTTGAGTTGCATAATCCGAATATAAAATTTATGTTTTGAATATTGTATTTTGTATTGTAAATTTAAAATTAAAAAGTATATTCAGATTATATAATTCAAAAAAATATTTTTAATATTTTAAAAATATAGAGGTGCAGGAAAAAAAGTGGAGGTGCAGGAAGTATGTTCCTAGGAATAAAGAGAAGGACAGTCTGGCCCAATAAAACAGGCCCACTCCTCTCAATATGTTGCCAGCCCAAAACGTCTTTCATTCCGCACTTCGTTTTCTGCATCCATAAAATTTGTTTTATGTATTAATCCCATTTGTTTTTCATCTTTCATAATTACATATCTAAAAGTCACCAATGTAATTTTATACTTCAGATTGACCAATTTAGAAGATAAGAAAATATATAAAGTGATTTCTTTAAGAAGTAAACACCCATTCATTCTATATTTTCAACTAAAAATATAGTTAAATGACAATGTTTTGCTTAATTATTCAATCTGACTTAATCTTATCCAATTACAATTCAATTGTGAACTAAAAAACATATCCAATTTTATCTACTAGGTGGTAAACTAATATTTGAGTTTCTATAAGGAGAGTGTCGATAACAAGTAATTGATTTTGCTTCAATCGAAATTACTTATAAAATATATTTATAGAAATAGAAAAAATAAAATACCAAAATATAAATGACAATATGAATAATAATATATTAAATTTGTGGTCTAAATAGGAATAGATGGATTTATTTGTATATCAATAATCTTATATGATGTAAGTGGCATGGGTTGTACATCAAAATTAGTTTTAATTGTTTTAATTTTTAAGATTAATTTAGCAACTAAATTCAATCTAATTCAACTTAATAAAAATTGCATGGTTAGACTATCAGTTGAAATATTTGATAAAATTATTACCTCTTAATAAAGGAATTTAAACAAAATTAATATTTCTTTATTTTTATAAAGTGACAGCAATATTTGCAACACATAAATAAATAATATTGATATGATAAAATACTTGTTGATGAGCTAATACAACCAATGTGATGTTAACAAGGCTTAACTTTAATTTTAGTCTTTCCAGTATATCAATCTTGTGATTTTAGTTTTTCACAAATGTTTTATTAATTGTGGGAGTTTAGTTTTTTAAATATAATAAATGTGTAAATATAGTGTGTTTACGTTTAAATGTGAATTTTATTGTTTTATGTTTCAATAGTATATAAAACTATTCTAATAGTTAATTTTAATCCTTAGTTCTCATATTACAAAAACTATTCAATATTAATTCTCAGCAAAATAAATAGAATAATCTTAATATTTAAAAAAAAACATTTTCAACTAAATTCATCTTATATGAATATATATAAAATAAGAAAAAAAATTACACCGAAATAGGGTTTTACTCAATTATCTAATTAAGAAAGCATCATATATGTAACATAATTTTATTTTTTTATAATAATTTATCTCAAAATATAAATTAATTATAAATTGTAATTGGATGATAGTGCAAGTACATTTAATATTGGTTTTACAAAATAATCGATATAAGTATAAAAAATTATTAAAAAAATCAACTCAATACACAATCGTAATTAGTGTTCAATTTGCACTAAAATATTTTTTTATATAAATTTACACCATTTCTTCACTAAATTTCAATTAGTTTTTCTAAGACTTAATTAATATAAATATAAAATTATTTTTCTATTGGTGAAATGTAAGAAAAAAAATACAAGAATAGATGATTGAATTGTATTTTAATTAATTTTAACATCTGATAAATATCATCTAATAATCATTATTGAGACAATAATTTTGTTTGCTAAGCGATCAGACAAAAGTTTTTGCATCTAATATAGTACAACACTTATAACTTTACAATTTAACTAATTTTTTAGACTAAAGCATTTTAAATATATATTTTTAAAAAGAATTCACCTTATTCAATTAGTACATATGATGGTAACATGTAATATAATAAAGATAGGAAAGGGAGAAAATACACATAACAATAGTCATTTGTTATAACGACTGCATCTTGTTCTTAATCAATAGAGATTAAGCAGACTAATGCTACAAGTACATTTCAAGCATTGTTTGGGCTCGTAACAAACCTCGAGTATTTTTTGGATTCATAATTACTCTTTACTAATTCTTTGAGTATTCTTTTCACAAGCCACTCCTAGCTTAACAAGTATTTTTTTCAGCTCCTAATCACCATTGCCTGACACCGTTGAGTATTTCTTCCCAAGTCACTCCTAGCTCAATTGGATACTCTTTTCCTAGCCACTCTGGACTCAACTAAGTATTCTTCTTTCCCAACCCATTCCTGATTCAACTTAGTATTCTTTACCAAGTCACTCCTGATTTAATTGAGTATTCTTTCCCAACATCCATTCCTAGCTAAATTATAAAGTTTGCATGAGAGTATGATCATCATACTCTAAGTCTTGCATTCTAGGGAGGGATTATCTTTTGATTAATACAAGGTTAAACACTCTCTTCTATTTAGCTACATGAACACTCATAATATTTCTCTTTGAAGCTTTTTTTGGAACCAAAGATTTGGCAGAGTTTTTGTTCTATGCACGGGGATCTCTACATTCCTTTTTTCTTTTTTTTTGAAAGTTGGCTTTATGTACACACTAAGGAATATAGTTGTTGGGAGATTGATTATGGTGTGGTTAGCTTCAACTCTTTTGAATATTCTTGTACATTTAATGATATTGAACATGGACTTGTGCATTAAATGCTATTTGTTCAACTTTAATTACTCTTTTTCCATATGCAACATCCTTGATCATTGACTGTACTTGTCTCCTTAGGTAGCATAGCCTTTTGCATTAACATGTGGTAAAAGTGCACACTGTATAGGATAGATAGTCGACTAGGACTTGAAATGTTCTATGTCAGGAAGTTATTGAATAAAACAACTTTAATTTTTTTTTTTTATCTAAGAGACCACTAGATGTAACTTGTTTTTGAACTGAACGAATTTCTTTGATCGGATAGAAGTAACAAACATCTCCTGCAACATATAACTAGCATATGTATGTTCGTTGGCACAGGGTTAGCTTAGACTGTTTCTGTATCGTCTAAGCATATAGATTATTTATCTATGTTCGTTGGCACAGGGTTAGCTTATATTGTTTCTGTATCGTCTAAGCATATAGATTATTTATCAAATGTAAAGGAAGATTACATAGTTTTATATCATCTGAAAAATAAATTACTTATATTTTACATGATTTATTATTGAACACAATTATCATATGACAAACTTATGTTTATACTCAATTATTTTCAGTACTTAATCAAAATCATAAGACCGTTGAATTTTTTGTTCTAACATTATTAATTTTTAAAAATTAATTATTTTTTATTTAAAAATAAGAAATAATTTGACTTGATATGATAGGTCACCTTAGATTAATCTTAATTTTAAGTAATTTATAATTTTTTAATTTAAAATAATCCAATATTATTGAGATTAATGAATATTTTGGTTCGTGTTAAATAAAATAAAATAAAATAAATAAGTAATTAATATATATATATATATATATATATATATATATATATATATATATTAAAATTTAAATTATATTAATGAAATGTTTTTTTAAATATAATGAGTTGATATATAAATTATAATTGATATATATTTTTAAAAATTTTAATATAATATTTTCAATTTTCAAAAATCATAATTATTATTTTATAAAACAAGATAACCCATTACCCGATTTAGGTCCATCTAGTTCATGACTTCGGAAAAAAAGAAACTCATTCAATTTAATCCAAAATTATTTATTTTATGAATTTTTCATATTCATAAATGGAGTTCCCCATCTCTACCTTTTCACTACTATATCAGTTTCAAAATAACTAAAGATTTAAAACAAGTTTCAAAATAAATAATATTCTCACTTTTCAACAAATTATTATTCTTTTTTCTTCCGAATAGGTATTTATAATTATTTATTTTTTATTTAAAATTATACAATTATAAAAAAATGAGTCCGTTTCAATAAAGTTATTCCAAAAAGTAATATACTTTTTTTGTTCATAATACAAACAATACCCCTATGTAAACCATTTTGAATAAATTAGTAAAAATGGAAAAATCTTTTTAAAAGTACGAATTCTTTAAGAATGAGATTTGATAGATAATATTTAAGTGACAAATAGAGATCCACAAAAATAAAAATCACTTTTTCACTCAAGTTAGTGAAACATCAAAATGATAATAATCAAAGATGTAGAGTGAGTATAAATGTAACATAGATGTCACTTATTTGGTGGTGAAGTTTTACACAAACTTTTAATATCTGAATGTAAAATTATTAAAGGTAATAAAAATATATTCAACAAGATTAACAAATTTGTTGTTTTTGTTTTATTTAATGATCACCTTACATTTGTTGTTTTTGTTATATTTAATGATCACCTTACAAAAAAATTATGATAAATTCTTGGAGATAAGTATATTAATAAACTTTGATTGATTATTCATTAATCAAGCTGAATATCTCTATAGTAGATAGGTACACAAGTTTCTCAAGTCCATGAATATTTTTTGTTAAATAAGAGGATAATTTGATTGGTTCCTCATTTTCTAAAAAAAAATGAGCTTTATCATTTTGTAAGATTTTTTTAGCTCAAGTATATAGAGTACAAGTTTTGTTTTACCAAGAGTATGATGTTTAGTACTTGGGAACAACTCTTTTAGTAATCTTTCATAAAAATATGAAGCACAATGTTTAGTGTTTGTTTATAAAAATTGAAACACAATGATTATTAATTAACATGAAAGTTATAGTTTTTCTAAGAGATCAAACACAATATTTAGTACTTTACAAAGCTTGAAGTACAATGGTTAGTGCATAAAATGGTACACAAGGATTAATGAAAGAGGTTGGTGTACAAAAGTTAGTGCTTAACCACAAATAATGCGGTTCAAACTTTTTTATTGCTTTTTTGATTAAATGATGCATATTTTTTAGTGCTTAGAAAAAAAAATCAATGTAAAAAATTTTATTGACTACTTGATTAAATTGTGCATACTTTTTAGGATTTAACCAATAAGAGATTGGTGCAAATCTTACATTATTTAACCAATGAAAGACCGTACATATCATTTAGTGTTAAACCATAAAAATATTGGTGTAAATTGTTTATCGTAGGTCAATTGAAGCACATTGTTTAGCATTAACCAAGAGATTGAAGTAGACTACTTATTGCAAGCCGGTTAGAGTACATTGTTTAGTGTTAAACTAAGAAGAGATAAGAACAAACTATTTATTGTAAGTTGATTGAAACATTATTTAGTGCTAGCTTAGAATCCTTAGGCTTGGTATATACTTTGATGTATAACTTTTAATATTTGTTGCGAGCGTTTGAGCTGTTAATATGATTCGGCATATATCTTTTAATACTAATAGAGAATATTCATTTTATGTTTTTCATATTGTAGTGGTCCTCTATGCTTTTTTTTATATAAAAAAAATGTTTAAGGCATGTGGTTAACCTAAAGATGTTAAGCTGAGTTAAAAATGTTTAAGGTTGGTGCCGAGTTATAAATGCTTAAGGTGTAGAGTCAAGTTAAAAGTGCTCAATATATGAGCTCAAGCTAAATATTTTGAATTATGAGCTCAAGGTGTGAAGCCAAATTAAATATACTTTAATAATATAGTAAAGAATTGCTCAAGGCACAAGATCAAGTTAAAGTGCTCAAGTCGCGGAGTCAAATTTAACATACTTCATACTTTAACAAACATTTCTTAATGCACAAGATTGAGTTAGATATCCTTAATATATGAAGTCAAGCTAAATATACCTTTGCACTTAATAATAAAGAATTGATCAAGATACAAGGCCAAGCTAGAGATGTTTAAGGTTTGGTGTTAAGCTAGTGATGCTCAAAGTGTGATACCAAACTAGGAATAAAATCAAGCTAAGCATGCTCAATGGTCACACCTTTGTTGACAAGTTTTCCTATGAGTACAATGATAGAAACCATCCAACCTCAAAACCATTGAATAAGAGGATAGGAAAAGATGAAGCCTTATAAAAGAAGACTTTACAACTAAAGAGTAGAAAACTAGGATTTTATTCTTTCTTCTTAGTCTTGTACAAATTGTAAAGGTATAGTTTCTCTTGTACTCTTTGTAGAATTTTATAAAGGTATATGTGAGCTTCCTTTGGACCTTGATTAGGGCTAGAAAAAAATCAGCCAAGAATCCTATAAGACATGGTTAACATTCGGCCAACACATGAAGAAGAGAGCTTGGAGCATGGAAGTCCCACATCACACATGAGAGAGTCTAAAAATAGTGTAATTTGAGGGATTGCACATTTATCCAATGAAGACTTTGAATTTGGCTTGTTTTAGTACTTTTTGTCCTACATTTTTTGTGTTAAGGGACTAGGCATCTATAGATCAGACCCCTTGGTCCATGTATAATTGACTATTTGATTGAATAAGATTTTAAATAACATTATGCATTAATCTTGTTCTCTTAGGTCATAGATGAGAGTTTTCTTCTTCTCATTCTCTCTAAGAAACCTTTTTTGAGATAGTAAAATATGAGTTTCTCAAGAAACTTGAAAATTTTATGGTTTTTTTTTTTTCTTAGGAGAAGGGTTTTTTTCCATCAAATATTTTGCATTTTACCATCTATAATAATAGTAGTTAAGTTAGACAACTTGATAGACATAATTCGACCTTGAAAAAGTGGTGTACTTGTCTTGCATTTATTTTTTAAAATAAAGAAAATAAAACACAAGGAAAATTTCATATTCTAATACACCAAAATGAATTGGTTCAAGTATTTTTTTTTTTTAAACTCAAGTTGTGATTGAGTTTATCAATGTGAAGTTAGTTAGATGGATTTTATCATGTGTTTGAGTATATTTTTTTTTGTATTTTACCATGTACAAGCTTTTTATGTGACAAATATAGATAAATACCCACATCTGAAAAAATATCTTCCATATGTAAAGCTTAGTAAAAGGGATATTCATGACTTGTGTAGTCAATTTTTACCATCTTTTTTCTAATTTGTCTTCGTTTTAAAATCATTGGATTGTGTTCATCCATATAGGTATGGAAGATACACTAAATAGAAAACATATCATAAGTTTGAAAACAAAGGTGTCATTATACTCACAAAATTGTGGGAGATGCACTGCTATAGAAATTTGTCTACAAAGTTTTGGTTGCACCTACAGAGGTATGAGAGACGCACTTGTAGAGAAATATACCAAAGTTTACCATAAATATGTGGTTTCATTCACATGTATATGAGAGGTGTATTAGTATAAAGAGATTACTAAAGATTTGACCACAAAGATTAAGGTGGGAAACAAACTTATATAGAAAATTTCACTGAAGATTCAATCATCAAGGTACGATTATGTTCACCTAGTTGTAAAAGGTGTACACATTAAGAAAATTGAGCCAAAAAATCAATCATAAGAGTGTGGTTGTGCTCACATGGTTGTGGAAATTGGACTCGTAAAAATTGTACTAGAGATTCAATCACAAGGGTGTAGCTATATTCACATGGTTGTGAGAGGAGCTTTCATGTAGAAAATTACACCAAAAATTCTAATACAAGATTATAGTCACATCCACATAATTGTGGAAGGTGTGCTTATGTAAATGGTAGTGATTACAATCACATGGTAGTGAGAAGTGTGTTCACAAAGCAAATTATATAAGATATTCAACAACAAGGTTGTGACTTAGTCCACATAGATGTGGGAGGTACACTATTACGAAAAATTATACTAGAGATTCATCTAGGTTGTGGATATGGTAACTTTCACATGTGTATGAAAATTGTGCTAATATAAAAAATCACACTAAAATTTTTACCAAAGGATTGTGATGATGTCCACATGAGTGTCTCTTATATAGAAAATTGCAACAAAATTTTAACCACAAGGGTTTGCCTGCGTCCAAATGGGTGTGTAAGATGTTTTAATTCAAAACAATTGCACCAAAAGTCATAGTGTTATGGTTATGTTCACATGGGTGTGAGAGATGTGCTCATATAGAAAACTGTATTGGATGTTCTACTTAGTCATGTGTGTATGAGTGTGAGAGACACACTCGTTTAGAAAATTGTAAAAAAGGTTCAATCACAAGATTGTAATTTTTTACACTCAAATTAGTAATATATCAAATTAATATAATATAAAATAAAATAAGTATGAATTAAATCTCAATTCTCTCACATTGACACTCTCATATAGGTTTTAATTTATAAATAATAAAATAATATTCAATAAAACAGTAGAATAAATATTTATATATCTATTGTTTTTGTTATTTATAATAATCTACCTATAAGAAATCATTATATAATTTTTTTAAAATATATAATTAATGTAAGTTGATAAGTACAACTATCTAAATATCTCAATGGTTACAACAAATTATAGAAAGAAAGAAGTACTCTCTCAACATCATAAATCTTCATATTTTGAAAACTACGATATAAAATATTTTTCATTTAATTATTTAAATGGTCTATTTCTTTTTACATAGTTCTTCTCTAAAACTTAATTGCAGTTTTTTCAAAGCTTCCAAAATTGGCGTACTTTAAAAGTGCTTTGATGGCTTAAACTCAGCCACGAATCCACTATGCCGCCCTATAAATAAATGAGAAATTATATTTACACCAAATTTATATAACATTTTTCTTAGTCAAACAAATAAGGAAGCATGAGATAAGATGATTAATAAAATAATGGAAATAGATATATAAAAAAATGTCAATTATTAAATTGTTTAATAATATGAATATAAAATCTTACTTTAAAATTGCGCATTCAGTATCCACCACGAATGCGTAAAATTATTGGTTCCCAACTGCATTTCCATTGTACAAGATCAAGTCAACCTTAAAATTATCACCTTTTCTCCGGCAACTAATCTGGTGCGATAGCATGATCGTTTCAGTCTTCTATTTAATGATTTGCTTTATCAGGCTAATTCTGGTACACATCACATGTTTTCTTAAATGGAACCTACTCTACTGTCAAATCTTTGATTTTAAAGAAACAAAAATTATCAATCAAACTTTGTTAAAAATTTAACAATCGTATAAATATTTTCCAGTACTAATGTAATTATAAAAAAGTTAAACCTATACCAGAATAAAAATTCCAGCTGATGTTTTTCAAATCCTTTGGGTATTTCTTAGTGTTTTAGTTTTTAATTTATAGTATTTTTTACGAGTGAGACTCACATAAAAATTTTTAACTCAAATTGTTAGATAGTAAATTTTTGAGTTTTTTTATATATATATTGATTAATTTTTTTATTTTTTTATTTAATGTGAGATTTAAACTTATATTTAGATATTTAATAATTTTTAATCTCTCTTACGATTTTTATTAAATAAAAGTATTTTTAAACTTAAATATATTACAAACTATCTTTACTAGAATCGTTATTTATATACCTAACAGAGATATGTTTCAATCTTCGTCAATAAGAATTTTGATATACAAATTAAATAGTACTCAATCTGAATCATCTATCAAAACATATTATTCATTCTGATAATACTAGTTGAAAAAACGAAAAAAAAAAAAAAAAAAAAAAAAAAAACGCTAACAAAATCTCAAAACTTAGTGATGTCTCATTATTATTATTAGATCTTTTCATTAGATTTTTTCAACATTATGATTACATTAAGAACTTAACATTTTAGAATACTAAAATTTAATCAAGAATTAACCTGTCTTATATATGATCAAAACCGTAATTATATAATATACCTATTTGCTAATCACACCTTCATCTTAAGCTTTTAGCTTTTAGTTGGTGGGATGGGATCAACATTAATGGTGGTGGAAATTAATTATTAGTTACTGAAACTGATTGAAGTATGGTGATTGGTGTACCATGGCAACCACTGCTCGTGCATTTGTGGACATCTTGTGGACACAGGTTTGGACTGTGTTTAAGAAATTTCTGGTGCATGCTTTTCATAATGGTCAAACTATTACAGAGTGGTCATACCAAAGTAAAAGAAAACAATCATTTATTCTTCATTCATATAATTGATTCATTGATGAATTCGTCTTACTAATTTAATGCATGTTAATGTTCAACTATTCCCCCACAATCATCTGAGATAGTATTCACTCTTGTTGCTATAGAAATGTGAATCCTTTTAAAAACAAAACAAAACAAAAAAGCTTCAGATTGTAAAGGTGCTGTCGAATATAAACCATTGGAAAAGCTACTGGGGAAAGCAATATACGTATTTCAATTTCAAATTTTTTATTTAATATGATTTATTTGACAATGTTTTATTAGAAATAAAACTTATTTGAAATGATTCGTTTGAGTAGAAGGGTCTACAAGTTCCCACCAAAAGATGAAGGATTTACAAATAGATTAATTTTAATAATATAACGATGACAGTTGTAGTAAAAACTAATATTTATTTAAATTTTTCTTTAAAGAAATTGTTTGTTTTTTTTTATTGTTTGTCTTAATTAAACAACATATGTATATTCAAGCCTAAATCAATAATAATACATAGCTCAATGAAAAAAAGAAAAATTTAAAAACGAAGTCTAGAAACTATTGTAATAATCAAGCCTAATCTAACATAATTTTTATATTGAATCTCAAACGAAAAATTAAAATTCACTTAATGTAATATAAAAATTACTTTATGCATTCAATGTTAAATAAAACAAATTAAATTTAAACATTCAACAAATCAATATATAAACAATTCTATTACAAACAAATTTATTTCACCTAATGAAACTTTTACGAGTTTACAAAATTAGAAAAATTATTTTGAGATTCATAATTTTAAGTTTACATATTTTCTTTCTGAAATTTTGGCATCATGATGCCAAAAATATGAATGTTTAAAAAGTAAAATAATTTAATTTGTTGGGGTCTGACACCCTCAAATCCAAAGATTTTTACAACTGTTTTCATCAAGATTTTTACAACTCTCTAAAATTGTTTTCGTATGGGATTACCATTTCATAACTTTGCACTAGTGAGCAAGTATTGTTTCTATTGTAGTAACTGTTTTCAGGACTTAGGTGGTGGAATATAGTGCTAGAAATTGATGTGCTTAGTTATAGCCTAAGGGTGATTTCTGGTTAAGTTTTAGTAATCCAAACAAAATATTAGTATACTTTATTCGACTATGTTTACATTTGTGTATGTTAGTTATATGAAAATGTGTCTTTTCATTAAAGTTATTAGTGTAATTTTAATTATGTAATGTTGTTAGTTGAGATAAAATTATTATGTTGTGCATTATATTAAGTTATATTAGAATAAAATAAAAATAGTTTGATTATTTTTTTATAATATAATTAACATCAAGATAATTTTGATATTTTAATTGTCAAATCATAAGATTATACGATTTTACTTATTATAAAATTATACGATTTTACCTATTATCTGCTATTTAAATTTACGCATGATCATGTTAAAAAAAATTATAAGATAGTCGAGTAAAATTGTAAAATCATATTGATCACAAATTGTTCAAATTGTCTGCTACACTAATTATTTATCTTATTATTTAGATGAATTTAATTCAAATAAAATATAATCTTAATTAAAAATTAAAGCAAATAAAATTTTACCTTTGAATACTTATTTTTTATGTTCATGAATTGTTTTCTAATTAAGCGTTTTCTGCTGCCGTTTATTTTCTTGTATTAATTTTTTATTAAAATAAAACTTAATTAGGGTATTTTTAACATTAATATCTTTTTTTTCTTACAAAAGTTAAAAATTTCAGTAATACACAATTTATATAAAAAATAAAATTTATAATTCATGTTACAATCCCATAATATACAATTTTGTGAACTATTAATTATCCTACACATAATTTCAATTTTAAATGTTATTTATTCATATTATTAACATGAAAAATTAATTAATTAATTGTGTAATCTGTTTTTCTATGTTGCTTAATATAAAAACTAACTTCAACACACGAACAAAACTCTATATTGTTACTTTAGTTGAGGTTGGCTCTAGTAGGACTAGGCGTCTGAGAATGCTCGAAGATGACTCTGGGCTCTTCCTGCTTCAGGGTGGAGTTTTAGAATATTCAGGATAGATTTGTTTTTCATTTTTGTTTATTAATTTTGTAAATTATATATCATTCCTTGAAATTTTGACTTAAGTGAATTTATTATATTTGAATTTTTTTTACAAAAATTATTATATTATTTTAGTCAAAAGTTAAAATGAAATACTTATTATGGTCTATGTCATTTTACTACTTTCTCAACTAGGGTAAATAATCTTAATTATAGTTTATACCTTGCACATTGAAAACAAGGTAAAAGAAAGGTTAATTGGATAATTTTATAAAACTAACGTGTCTTTTATTGTAAAGAAAAATGTTAATTTGACATTATTATTTATTTATATTTTTATTTGGTACTGTATTTTATTAATAAAATATTATATATAAATAAAACAATATTTTATTAATAAAATATTATATATAAATAAAACAATAATATATATTAATGTTAAATAATGTCAAAAATAAATAATGATATCAAAATATTATCATCCTATTAAAAATGTCTTTATAGATGTAAGAATGTCCTCTCTTATTTCTCTTATATTTTTTCTAAATACATAAAACCAAACGCAGTAGCACCCTCCAAATCTATTAACGTGTACAGAAAATCAGCGGAAAAAAACAAAATATTAGTATTTAAAAGAAAATATATTATGATCATTGAAAGGATAATAGTTGGAAATAAATTGAACGAGTTTAATAATCAATGAAACGAGCTTCTAAAGAGGTATGGAAAACAGTGAGATGGGACAGGTATGCTACGATACGTAAGGGCATATATGAAAGAATGTGTTTTAAAAAATTTTGCAGGGACAACAAAAGTAAACGTGAAAAAAAAATTAAGCTAACATCTTACTGAAAGTATTTCTCTTATCTAGAGAAAGAAATAATAGCGGCCAAAATATAAAACAAAAATAAAAATATTTAAGAATCACAAAAGTGTAGTCCATATATAAAAAATATTAAAACAATTTTAAGATAAATGCAGAAAAAACACAATATTGCTTCAAACAAATATACAAATAAAATAAACATTTAGACAACATGAAAAATTGGGCTAAAAAAAATGAATGAAGAATAAAATGTACTAAATAATAGAAACAATTAAGAGAGTAATAACTAAATATGTATCTTCCAGAAAAAGAAATCGATAAAAAAAAATTAGATCAAGGTAAACTAATTTAGTTAAAAAAGAATAAAAATAAATAACAGAGATAAAAGTTAATACAAATTTGATTTATCAATCATTGAAAGGTTATTAATCCTATTATGGTAAAAATAGTAAAAAAAAAAAAGTTTATCTTGATTGGCTAGATTAATATTGTCTAAACATAATGAGATTATCCATTTTGGTTTATTAGATCAAAGATATTAATTAAATTTTTTATTCTTAAAGTGAGTTTACAAGAAATAAATATAAAGTTTATAATAAAAATCACTTCATTCAATTTTGTAAAAAATAGCACACGGGTATATATTTATAATGGAAAAATTTTCCTAATCTTTCCATGTAAGATTTATAAGACACTCTAATTTTGGCTTATATGCATGCTCTTCCATCATTCTCATTGGGTTGGAAAAAGAAGTTCGGTGTTTTCTTCTGCTGAATATTTGTCTCAACGTCGTTTGGTTCACCAATCATGACAAGATTACTAACCTCACTATGACGAAAATAAATTATTGATGATGCAGGATGATGAAGATGATGCAATAATGAAGAGTGGTTGATATTGATGCACTAAATGTAGCTACCACAATAAAACACTTATAAAATAAAGAAAAAATGAATGATGTTACCAGAAACCTTGCAGTATACGAACCACACTAACGATGACCTGTACTCATAACAAGACTGCTCACCAAGAAGCCTCTCGATCGAACTTACCACAAACCAAATAATTTTAAACTTGAGTAAGATGACAACGCTATAATACCAACACTGGTGGGACGTTGTTTGGTTTACCAATCATGGCGATGTTACTAACTATACTATGGTGAAAATAGCCAAATTACCCACCTTAGTTGGCTAGGTCAAGGATATTAACTAAATGATGTGTAACTAACTCTTAGACGAGGTCATTTAGCCAAATTACCCACCTTAGTTGGCTAGGCCAAGGCTCTGATATCAATTCGCGTTAGGACGTTATTTGGTTCACTAATCGTAATGAAGTTACTAACCTCACTATGTTGAAAATAGCCAAGAAACTCACTTTAGTTGGCTAGGTCAAAGATAGTGTCCAAAAGTAGTCAAGTTACCCACCTTAATTAACTAAACCAAAGATATTAATTAAACCTCGTATTCTTAAAGAAAAATTAGAGAAAATAAGTATAAAACTTTTACTAAAATCATTTCATTGAATAAGAAGTTGACTCATTGAGAAAAAAAAAATGGATTCAATAATGCATATCATTCATCTTCTTGTTGACAAATTTATTTATAAAAAATGAAAAAAAAAAGTGTCAATTAAAAGAACAACAATGAGAAAGATAGAGAAATTTTATTTCTAGTTGATTAAACAATAATTTTTAAGTTTAAAAATTAGCCATTAAAATAATTAAAGATTAAAATATAATCTAAATTTAAATCACTACTTTTAAATATTAGTTTAGTAACTAGTTAAGAAACTTATTAAATAACAATAGATCATAAATTTAAAGAGTAACACTCCTCAATTTGTAAATAATTTCTAAATGAATCTATATACAATAAACTAATATATTTTGGTCTCTAAATTAATTTCTATTTAATAAAATTCTTGCATTGAAACAATACATGTAAATTTTATCGTATTAATGAATGAAAATCGTTTTTAATAATAAAAATATTTGAATGAATGAATTAATTATTAATACAATTTGAAAATAAATTAGTTACTATAATTACATATACAAATACAATCTCATGTTAGATAGAAAAAGTTTGAAAAAAAAATACTAGAGACATCCTTTTAAATACGATTAAAAAAAAAAAAAAAAAATTAACACCATATAGGAATCTGCTTGCTT
>Ga0209489_102768_pt1 | contig 35105 bp, 12 predicted proteins | sample SiratrowhiteBW_FD_187527 | JGI IMG/M metagenome (GOLD analysis project Ga0209489, IMG submission 187527) | Root nodule microbial communities of legume samples collected from California, USA - Siratro white BW (SPAdes) (version 2) | ecosystem: Host-associated > Plants > Roots > Nodule | place... | reverse complement strand
TATATATATATATATATTTTATCTTGAGAAAATTGAACTCATTTTTGAGTAGAAATATTTGGCGACTACTATCAGGCCTAAGTAATTTTTTTTCAAACCATAAAATTTTATGGTTTTTAATAAAAGTCAAACATCTTTGTTTTATTCAATATTAAGATGAATCCATAATTTATCAATATCTTCAAAATACATGAAAAATATTTTCCAAAAGAACCAAAACACTTTCTAACACACAACGTTGATATGCAAAAACACTAAGTGAAGGAAAATTCCTTGCTTTTATGATGCACTCAGCAAGGTATAGTATAATAGTATAATTTGAAGATATGTTATAGTTGATTCAAATTGTTGTGATGAAATAATGTACTTTTCTTTTTCCATAGTTTGATTTTGTTTTCCATAGTTTGATTTTGTCCCTCACGTGGGTTTCTCCTATTAAGGTTTTAATGAGACACATTTTTCAATAATTCTTTTAGATAAATTATTGTCAAGTTATTTGAAAATAAGTAATCATCATAATAATCTAAAGTCTTTTGAGAATAAATGACTATCACATTGCATCATAACACAAAGTCATTACAAATAAAGTAACTATCATCATAATTTAAAAGTTGTTTGAAAATAAATGAGCATCATACCATGTCACAATAGTACGAAGTTGTTGGAAAATAAGTGGCCATTATCTTAATTCAAAGTTATTTAAAAATAAACAACCATCACATCGGATTATAATATGAAGTCATTTGAAAATAAGCACTCATCACATTGGATCATATTATGAATTTGTTTGAAAACAAACGACCATCATCGTAATTCAAAGTTTGAAAATAAACAATCGTTACATCAAATCATAATACTAAGTCATTTGAAACTAAGCGATTATCATCATAATCTAAAATTGTTTGAAAATAAACAACCATCATCATATTATAGTACGAATTCATTTGAAAATAAGTGACTGTCAAACTAATTCAAAGTCATTTAAAAGTAAATGACCATCACATCATATCAAAGTAGTATGAAGTCAGAGTAGTCTCACACTACAATTCATCTGAAAATAAATGAACATATAATCCGATGAATATTTAAAAACACTTTTGATCAAAGTAATCCAATGAATAAGTTGCTGAATATGAAAGTAAATCGAAAAGGAAGTCATAGTCAAATATAAAATAATCTAAACATTTTAAATACTTCGCACAAAACATTGACACTAAAACATTGTGACTTAAAACAAAGTGACATACAATACTAAAATGTCTACTATTAAAAGATGAAACTTCTCAAAGGGATAAAAAATCCATCATTATAGAAAACCCCTTCGTTAATGCAGATTGAAAAATACATTTTTACGAGATAGGTCATACTAACTAGAAAAGCTGAATAAACTTAATCCCATGAGAGTCTAAAGCATTCATCTCAAAAGATGACTATGAAAATACAATCTCGAAAATAATTACTTAAAGTTAAATGCTAAAACTCGGTCATCCTTCAAATTAGTTCACCTACACCTTATTCGTGAATTTTGAAACTTGAGAACTTATGTACCTACTTGTGTATAAGATATACGAAGATATGCATAATAATATAAAATTCAATTAAATCAGATGAAACCCAATCAAATCATATGCAACCACATATATAACTTGGATATCCATTCATATATATATATATATATATATATATATATAGATAGTAATAATTGATAATCAATCATATTTTTTATTTATTTTGAATATTCTTTAAATATTTAAAGTGAAATCCAACAAGATCTATAAATACAAACAAATTTCGGAACTCACTCAATTCTTTTATTCACTTTTATACTTATATATAATTTCTTCAGTAAAAATATCTTCTGCAAATTAATATTTCTTCAGACTTTATCAACAACTCAATAATCAACTCTTAAAATTATAAATCTTTAGAAAAATATCACTTTTTCCATGTTCAAATAGTCACACTCATTTTTAACAAGAATAAAAAGTTAATCTATTTGTATGTAAACATAAAATAATCTTTTATAAAATAGTCACACTCATTTTCAGCAAAAATAAAAAGTTAATCTATTTGTATGTAAACATAAAATCATCTTTTATAAAAGAAGAAGAAAGTAATACTTTAATTAGAATTTATTCAAAGTAACTTATAATTTAAATAAATAATTTTTTATTGTTTTCAACTTCAGATTTTTTTTAAAAGCTAAAACAAACATGTAAGAAAATAAAATAAATCACTATTAAGAAAGAAGAGTTGTAAGAAACGGGTACCAATTTGTTACCACGAAAAAGACCAAATATTAGTATTGAATTATGTTATATTAATATTATTCTATTATATTAAATTAATACCGAGGAGATAATATTTCAATGGTAATAATTATCAATACATATTAACATAATAATTTAATAATATTTTTATTTCTATAAGTTGTTTACCCTTATTGTTATTAATAAGTATATTATAAGTAAATTGTTATATCATTTTTAAATTTTTTCGGTAAAATAAAAAATTCTAAATTGAACACTATTGAAACATTTAATTTTTTATTTGAAATTATTTTTTATAATAAAATTGTAATATGAAAAAAATTGTTGGTTAAATTAGCTTTTTCTTTTTTTGCTCTCTGTTTATTTATGAATTTCAATGTGGCCATTATACTTTTAAATGGTTCAAAATTGTAGTGACGTTAGTTTAATTAAAATGAAATGAGTTAAGTTGTTGTTTTTTTTTAAATTAAAAGATGAAATTGAATCAATTAAGCACAGATAAATCAAATTGAATCAATTAAAAATAGATAGATCAACTTGAACTATATCTAAAGTACAAAAATCTAGTTTATGCTATTAATATAATAGAATATTTTAAAATTTTCTTTTCTTTTAATACCTTTCTTACTTTACTTTATTTTCTTCTATTTAGGTCAAATCAAACTATACTTATTTCTACTTTATTTTTTTACTTATTTTTTTTCTTTTCTCTCATATTCCATTTATTTTCCCTTAACTTCTTCTACCCTATTAAATATATACCTAGGTGAGTTGTTTGAAAAAAAGAAAATTGACAAAGTGGGGTGGGTTTACAATCCAGGTCAGATATGAAAGGGTATATAAATGTATAAGGATTAACATAGGCATCTATTTATCTCAATCAAGGTATATTTTCCATCTTCTAAGCAAAATGAGGATACTTAGTCTACATCTATGAAACTTTTTTAGTAGTCTCTAATAACACTAGAGAATTTTTTAAAGATCTTATATTTTGTCAACCTCACTCATACTAGGTCAGACATAATATTTGTGATTCATCGCTTTAGCCAATTTTTTTATTGTCGCTTCTACTAGTCATTATCAAGTTTCTTTAACGAATTTTAGAGTATTTCAAATATGTTGCTTAACGAATTTAAGAAGACATCTTGACCAAAACCTAGCCTACTTCAACCTTCCATTCTCTTTGCTTCAAGCTTGAAATATTGAATATTTACTTCCAGCTTGAGGGGCTGCAGAATTATAAAAAAAGTTTTAATAACTCTTGTTCTGGTTATATATACCAGTTGTACCACTCTTTCCTTGATCAATTATAATTTGCACATATTTTTTCTCTTTTATCCTTTTATTGTTTTCTTTACCTTTTCTCTTCTCTCTTTTTTTTTTCTTCATCTTTTATTTTACATGTTTCATATGTGTCATTAGAGTGAGCTATGCTTGCAGATTAACATACATCACAAATTCTTCACCAATTGCAGATATTCTAAGATAGAACTAGATAAAACTAATAGATGTTGGGGTATTTGACATTAAGAGAGAGAATCCACGTGAGAAAAAAAGAGAAAAAAAGAGAGAAGAAGGGAAAAAGGAGAGTGTGGACAAAAAAAAATGTACTCTCTGGATAGTTGCAGATATATGCGTTGGTACATGTAGATAAAACATATTTTCTACTCTGGATTTTGATATTAAAAGATAGAATCGAAGTAGGGAAAAAAAAGAAGAAGAAGAGAGAGAATGAAAGGAAGAGTGGGGGACCAAGCAGATATGGATATATAAGTATATATCTAGAGCAGACAATAAACACAGGACTTTTTAGACCAGTGATTCTTATATTATTTGTTTTGTCTATTTTGCCATACGAATTTCGATGTAATATATTGGAGATTTGTTGATTAAGGTTCCTCTGTAATTTACTCGCAAAGTTTCCAAGATTTATTGGGGATTGTTCTATATTCGATTGCGATGAAACGGCTTGTAGATTAATATTTCATTTCATATACTACTTAATCATGCTACTGCAAAGTAGTATTTGTTTTAACTAATTATTGTAGACGTGTTGTTGCTTCATTTGATATACAGAATAAAAAATAGTGAGATTCCAGAGTTATTCGAAAAGCAGACTCAAACTATGAATTAAAAAATTATAATGAGAACATGATGGATAGAGTGGTTTATTATCTACCTGGTTTTGGGATCATTCCTTTTTTATACAAACTACACATTAATAATCTTTTAGTCTCTCTCCGTTTCATTTGTTGATTTAACGATCTTCCAATAGCTTGTCCATGCACAACGCATGGACACATATTTTCTTTTTTCTTATATCATTATTTTGTTCTCTAAGACGTGATCACTCTACGTGCGGAAGATTAATCATGTGTGCGGAAGATGTTGATTTTACAATAGCTGCAATGTCTTTTGTAGTGGACTATGAACACTCACGAGTAAACTTCTTCCTACATTTTATTAGTCTATTTCACAAGTAAATATTGATGAGTGATGTTGTCGTATAAAAATGTGTATCACTTTTCTTTTCTTTTTTTTAATTGTAATGCACTTACAAATATTGACCTGCTTGTCTTTTCATCTTGTTTTACCTTAAAAAAGGTTCATCCTGTAGGTCCATTAGTACAAGAGTCCAGGTCAATAATTTTGGCATTGATACAATACTTATTAATAAAATACTTATTAATAGTTAATAACTAACTAAATAGATATGCATTTAACCTTAATTTCAATTACCACTCATAATAAAGAGTAGGTTTCTAACCTCATAAGAATAGGTTGTTAAATTTAGATTGAAATAATAACTAAATCATTGAGAGTATAATCAGTCCAATTTTAAGTGACCAATTTAATAACTAAAACTTGATGGAAAATGTTGTTACTAAGATAAATAAAAATAGCAATCTACTTTCCGGTTGTTAATAAGGTTAAATAAAGTAGCATGAGAGTTTATTGCACAAAATTCTCAATTTGGCCCAACCATCAAATTAAAAAGTAAACACATTCTTTTAACAACCAATACTCAGGATACCAAGTAGTATTAGAAAGATTGTCTAAGTTCTAGAAACCTGCTAAGTATAGTCAGTTATTATGATTAAGAAATAATGAAGCTTTAGTGAAGATTAATAAAAGTGAGTTAAAGTCAATAAAATCCTTGTTAGGAAATGATTACTTACTCAAATTAATAAAGAACTTAATGAACATTATTATGGCTTCACTACTTACCTTAAATTTATTCTATTAAAAAAATATGCACTTAATACAAAATGAAGAAAAGATGTGAATTTTGAAAAAGGTTCTTATGAGAGCTTTATGAGATTATAAATTTACTTTTGATGAAAATGTGATAATCAATAAATAAAAATTAAAATAAAATAAATATACATGATTTTTTGGGGTTCTTTTTAGTTTAAGCTAGCCATCTATAAAGATTTTCAATTTAAATGCATCAAACTAAATTATAGATATTAAAATATATAAATTTGAAGATACAAATTGAATCTATCGAAATCATTTTTATGTTCATTCTTAAAGAAAGTGTTAGATTTTTAAGATATGAAGTATATTTTATTCAAGATTTTTACATAGAATGAGAATTAATTAATTTTTATAAAATAACTTTTATGATTAATATTTGAAAACTAAACTAATCAATTTGAAATACATTTTAAATTTCAAAGCAAGTAAGATTTTTTAATGAAGGACAAATCAATAAACAAAAGAACTAAATAAATTCAACAAAGAAGAACACAAATACTTAATGCAATAACTTAATAAGTAAAGGTAGTTTATAAATTATAAACTTGTAATCAGTAATGAAAGAAAAGGAAGGATAAATTATTAAGAACATAAACTGTATTATCAGAAATCAAACAAATTAGTGAAAAAAATTAATGAGTATCATTTTCTTTTGCCATTAGGAATTTGACATTAGAAAGTGCTCAATATTTTTGTTTTTCATACTTAAATATGAATAAGAAAAATTTATGAAAGAAGAAATGTATTTTCAATTCCTCTATATCTTTGTATAACTTCTTCATCCTTTAATAATAATAAGTAACTTTTCTTTCGGTGAATATCACGAATAGCTTATTTTTAGAGACTTTTACATGACAACATATTAATAAGATAGCTAATTTCTTAAACTTTAAACAAATAATATTTTTTATAATTATTTTTTATGTATTATGTAATACCATCATGTTACACTGCTACTTTGGTAGGATATGAAACCAAAATGAGAAAATAAATATTTCTTGAAGGGTGAAGTAATTACAAGACCTAACACAATAATAAATTACAATGAAAAAGGTTTGATAAAAAAAAAATTATGAGTTACGTGACAAATTATTCGTGATGGAAGTTAATGATAAATTTATTTCTATACATCCATATTAGTATTTTAAGACAATGGTGTATGTAAGAAGTATAATGCTAAGGTGATAAAGGCATAAAACATGAGGAGAAGGTTTATTTGAAAAAAGAAAACATGAACCAACTATAAAATATATTATATTTTACAAACTGAAAATAACATAATGATTGTCAGATATTGTCACAAAATAATTTAAACAAAGTGTATTTTTTCAAAAAAAATTTAAATATATGTATATTTTTGCACATTTTTTTTATAAGAATTAGAGGATTTCTAAAATACTCTTATATAATTATTTTATTCTTCACTTGAAAAAAAAATATCTTTGTATGAATTTTATAACCTTCATCTGACAAGAATTATCTTTTTCAAACACAGAAATTAATCTCCAATACTTGTATCACTAATTAATATATCTAAAATACATTGATTTATGTATATATCATCAATAAAGTGAGTTGATTTGTTTGTTTCCATGTAATTTTTTATTAAATAATAAAATTATAAAAATCAAACTTTAATATTCTCATAATAATCAACTTCACAAAATATCACTTATTTAATTATTTTTCTTCAGTATGACACCAATATTTTTCTTCAGTGTAACAACAATATTTTTCTTCATACGCATCTCACTTTTGTATCACTCCTCACCTCTGTCACTGTATTTTGGTTAAATAAATCCCAAATGAGCAATGTCCAATCCTTCACAAGGAAAATCTTACAGTGTTGATACCAAAAGTTAGAGAAAGTCATATTCCTCGCATCATCGCCAAAAAGCTACACAGTAATACTTCCAATCCTATCCCATCAATACCTGAATAGATTTTCCTATTCAAGAAACTCTCCTAAACTAGGTCTTGTCGTTAGAAATATAAATTGGATTATTTAGTTTCCATAACAAGATATCACTTATGAATTGATATAAAAGTCCAAGTACGAAATTGACTGATACCACTCTCGTCTGAGATTGACTCATCCATATTGACAAATTGTCCAAAATTATAAAATGAGTGAGAAGTGGAATAGTACAAGAAGACAATCATGGAGTTACCATAGAGCAAAGCAACCCTTCAAGTTTTATTTCAAAATGTTAAAAATGTGAAATATGCTTAGAGGAGTCATTTTACAAATATTTGGAAGATAAATAAAAAAAATAAAAATTGTGTTATGCAATGACTCCCAATTATTTCAGGAGTCAACAACCGAGATCTAGTCCGGAAGTCCTCTTTATGGTAAGGCTACTTTCTTGAAAGAAGGAATATGCTTGAACAAAAATTAGAGCACAAGAAAGTGCAAATAAGAAATACAAAATACTTCTTCATAATACAAAGAAAGTTTTATGGAAAGGATTTTTTTGTCCTCCTCAACAACGGATTGTGTACCCAATCAAACCAATTTTATGAGTCTCAACATGTCCTACCCTCTCACTCAGCCATTTCAAACCCATTGAATTCACTTGGCGTATAATTCACTATCACTCCTAGACTGCTTTATTTTTTAATATGTATATAACCTAATTTTAGTTTATGAAGAAATTTATGTTTATCCTTCTTCTTATTTTTATCTCCTAAAATATTTATGGAAAAGTTTATCCAAACACATCCTTTATTCTATCCAATTTAAGTAAAGGTGAAACTTTTATGTATAAAAAACAATATGTTTGACAAAATTATTTGAAGAAAAAAAAATCAATTTTGTCATAAATATTGAAGATTTTGTAAGAGAATTTTTTTAATTTTGAAATAAATAGACTGCTTCTGTACAAATATTAAACTCGTTAAAAATGTAGTTATCTTTATAAAAGAATTCAACTTTTTATTATCTAAATAGATTAGAAAAGTTCTTCCAAACTTATTTTTAAAATGGTACTCAGAAAGAAAAGTAACAAGTAACCTTTATATAACAAATTTAGTTGTAGATCAAATTGATACCTTGAACTGTTTGTAAGGGAAACTGCCAGAAAATGTAAAATGAAGTCCGAAGGTGAGGCGCAGGGAATAGGTTTGTATTTTTCCGATGTAGTATTTGAGTTAATAAGGGCATCCTAGGTACCTGTATTTTTCCGATGTAGTATCTGAGTTAATAAGGGCATCCTAGGTACCTGGGCATGCATATGCATGGTGTAGTAGGTGTGTTATTCTGGGATGATTTTGAAACATGGGAGTGAAAAAATGTATCACATTCCTATGGGGGCCAGAAAAGAAAAGGAGATGGTGATGAAAAAATGATTTGATCAATTATATGTGATGACCCGTGAGAGAGTGAGCCAAAAGCTTAACTGCCTCAAATCCCTCCCACAGTGCCCACCATTACATGACAAAACCCCAACTCCCATATGCAAACAATTTGGTGGCCGGCTGCTTCACATGCCTCCAAAATCCAACACGAGCAGTGCTCCTACGGCTACAGGTACTACCCCCTCTTATATTTCATCTCTCTCTTTCTTTCCAAAGAAACCAAAATCACAAAAGATAAAAAGGGTTAATTATCGCTAGAGATTGGAGTGGGATTAGCACCTTTTGTAGCCGTGAGAGTGATGTTCTCAGCACTACTCCTTTTGCCATCTGAAAAAGCCTGAACTTCCCCTAGAAGGGTCTCTTTTGCCCAATTTGACTTCAAATATGTTATCTCGGGACGAGAGTTTCCCCTCCACCGATCAGTCTCTGTTGGGAAGAACCATAATATAATCCCTCACCAAAAAGCTGAACTGTCTATTTTGTGTGCAGAATTCTCCCAAACTCTACTGCCAATTTTCACCCACAACTTGGATCGCTTCCCAATGGCAAAGGTACCCACTAACAGTCAGGTCACTTTCCCTTTTCCCCTCTTCTCTCATTAATTCTCCTTTCCCCTCTGTCCCAACTTTCTTCTTCTCCCTTTAAATCCTTCCAACCCCATCCCCACAACTCCCACACACTGTCCATGACGCAATTCACACCCCCACTGCCTCCCTTCCACCAAATCACACCTCTCCCCAACCCTACCATGAACAAAAACCAAATCCCTAGGACTAGGCCCTGGCCTGCAGGCTTCCCTACCTCCAAGGCCTTAACCAACTTCGCCGACGCTAACTGCATGGAACAGTTACTTGTTCACTGTGCCACCGCCATTCAAACCAACGACGTAACCCTCGCACAGCAAATCCTTTGGGTCCTCAACAACACAGCATCTCCCGACGGCGACTCCAACCAACGCCTTGCCTCCAGCTTCCTCCGCGCTCTCACCGCACGTGCCGCCCAAACCGGCACCTGCAAGATGCTCGTCGCCGTAGCTGATCACGCCCGCACCAACCTCTCCATAGATACCCACAAATTCTCCGTCATCGAGCTCGCCAGCTTCGTCGACCTAACTCCCTGGCACCGCTTCGGCTTCACCGCCGCCAACGCCGCCGTCCTCGAAGCCACCGAGGGTTTCTCCGTCATCCACATCGTCGACCTCAGCCTCACGCATTGCATGCAGATTCCCACGCTCATCGACGCCATCGCCAGCCGCCACGAGGTCCCTCCTCTCGTTAAACTCACTGTTGCCGATGCCACCTGCAGAGACATCCCTCCTATGCTCGACCTCTCCTACGACGAACTCGGAGCCAAGTTGGTCAATTTCGCTAGGTCCAGAAACGTAGTAATGGAATTCAGAGTGGTTTCTTCCACCTACCAAGACGGCTTCGCGGGTTTGATCGAACAGTTAAGAGTGCAACAACAACATTTTGTTTACGCAGCAGAACCTCGCCCCTGTGAGGCTTTGGTTATCAACTGTCACATGATGCTTCACTACATCCCCGACGAAACCCTACACGCAATTCCTGAAACTGACTTAACCTCTTTCCTCTACGATTCTTCTTCTTCTGCATCTTCTTCTTCTGTCGTTAGTGTTACTTCCACTTCCTCGCTGCGATCGTTGTTCCTTAAATCTCTGCGGGGTTTGGATCCAACGGTTGTAATCTTGGTAGATGAAGATGCGGATTTGACATCCAATAACTTGGTTTGCAGGCTAAGATCTGCGTTTAACTATCTATGGATACCTTACGACACTGTGGACACGTTCCTTCCGCGAGGGAGCAAGCAAAGACAGTGGTACGAAGCAGACATATGCTGGAAGATTGAGAACGTGATAGCGCACGAAGGGGTTCAGAGAGTGGAGAGGGTTGAGCCTAAGAATAGGTGGGAGCAGCGAATGAAGAACGCGAACTTTCAAGGGGTGGCTTTCAGTGAGGACTCTGTGGCGGAGGTGAAGGGCATGCTGGATGAACATGCTGCCGGGTGGGGATTGAAGAGGGAAGATGAACAAATTGTCCTCACTTGGAAAGGACACAACGTGGTCTTTGCTTCTGCTTGGTTACCTGTTTGAACATCATTTTTTGCGGCTTTGTTCTCTATCAATAACAGACATTCATTATTTTCCTATGTAGTCTTTCTTAGTAACTTTCTTAAATAGTTACCTTGTACTTTTTAAGAGTAAATAAGTAGTTCAGAAGTTATTTTTAGGTCTTTGTCATGTTCTTAGATAGTATCAATGCAGGTTTTTCATATTTTTCCATTCCAACTTTTGCCCTCCTTCATTCTCTCCTCAACTTCTCTCTCTTTCAGGATATATATACACCCTCAATGAGTGTAATTCTCTCTTCTTCTTTTTTTCAGTTCGTATAGTAATTGGTTCATTCTTATTATTTCTACACATTCTTGAGATTTTAAACATTTTATCCAAAATCAGATCTTATGATAGTAACCAATAGTAATAGACTAGTCGTTAGCCGGGTATAGGTGATAAATCTCATGAACAGAAGAAATACAGTAATCGACTAGTACAGACGATAAATCTCATGAGCAGAAGAAATACAGTAATCGACTAGTTGTTAGCCGGGTACAGATGATAAATCTCATGAGCTGAAGAAATACTTCCTTGGTTTTGCCAAAACCAAAAGCTTAATTTTGGAATAAGATGAGGTCAAGGAGTGTCTTAATGACTAAAAACATTTTATTGAAAATCCTAATATCATTATAAAGTACATTTTTACATTTTTTGCTTTTAATTTCTCTGAACAAGTGCCTTTTAACTAAAAAGTAAATCTTGAAGATGAAATCTATGAGCACTGAATACTTGACCACCTGAAACAAGTATAACTTGAAGGTTGCATTAAATGCGAAGCTAGCTAGTGACAGTCTATTATATACTCCTTTAAAATTCTCGATGTTGTGCTGTGTTTGCCTAGGTATAATTGTCCTAGACAATTATGGACGTGTGATCTTCACTTTTTATTGCTACATGCCATGGTAAGAATTCGATTAATGTTTCTCAGGTACTAAGCATTTGATTAATGTTTCTCAGGTACTGTCAATAAAAAGAGTATTCTTATTATAAATCTTCTCCTTAACTTAATTTACCATAACTTCCGGATAATATATATACCTTAACTTACTTCCTTTCTAGTCGAATATTTATATAAATAATACAAAATAAAAGTTACTAGCAGTACCATAATACAATGGTATCAGGTCAGAAGATAACATGAGTCTAACTAGAGACCAGTAAGATTATGACACGATATATACAAATTTTTAAAAGCTAACCAAACTCAAGAGATTGCCCAATTGCACCAAATATAAATCTCTTCTACATGTAACACCCATATGTTCATCTCCCTCACCTGACCCCTATTCTTCAAACATCTTCTCCCACCCTTCTCCAAACTTTCATCAAATAATTGATACTACTTTAAAAAAATCATTCATAATATTTTAAGTCTACAATTACTTCAATGAACTATTTTTTCTTGAGTTACTCTCTCTTAGAATTTGATATCACGAATAAAAGAGGTTTTGAAATAAAATAGTATTGGGAAACTCCGATCTTAAGACATTAGGTTTGTGGGTCTTCTTTCTTATATATTGCTCAACTTTCTCATTTCTACTCAATGTGGGACTTAGACTCACACTTGAATACGTAACAATCCCCCTCGAGCGGAAGTATTCTCAAACCCGAGTACATTACTCATGACCCTCACTTGTACGGTCTTTCACACCCAATGTGGGACTTATACAGGGTCAAACTGTACTCGCCCAAGCTGTAAACCAGTGACTCTGATACCACTTGTTGGGAAACTCCGAGAGGAGAAACCGGGGAGATCTCACAAGAATGAGACAATAGCCAACCATATAAGAGAATGACGCCACCTCCAACTCAAAACCTTAAGGCATTAAGTTTGTGGGTCTTCTTTCTTATATGTTGCTCAACTTTCTCATTCCTACCTAATGTGAGACTTAGACTCACACTTGAATACCTAACAAATACCAATTAAAATAATTAAAGGAACAATATGTAGATTTGAAGAAAGCTCCAACTTTGGTAGAAAATTATTTAAATTTTACATCTTTATCTCTTTTACACTTTACATTTTTTATCAGAAAAAATAAAATAAATAAAATGGAGCATTTGAATGATACTTTAACTCTTATACAAAATTGTTTAATATAAATTTGTTCAAAATAGTGCTTCAACTCTTATTCTACTTCCTACTCCCTAAAGCAAAAAAAATGAATGATAAGAATTCTTTTTTTGTCATTCCTTATGTTATCCTCCACGTCATAAGGTTCATTTATCAAAATATCTAACAGAGATCTAGGTATTAAAGATGTAGGTAAATTCAATGATGCTTTGTTAGCTAAGTGAAAATGGAGGTTGGGGGTCGAAGAAGGTGGAGAGTGAAAGGAGATTATTGAGTCTATACAATACATGGTTGTTAAATCAAAATATCAAAGACAATAATGGTACTGGCATGATTTATGTAAGGTGTGTGGTGTAGGAGCCCAGGCAAACTAGTTTGAAAAAATGATAAAAGTATTAAGTGGAGCTTAGGTGATGGGAGTAAAGTGAGATTTTTACCGGATAAGTGGGTTGGGGATGACATCCTTAGAGATAAATTATGTCGATTATATACTATCTCAAAGTGTAAGGATTGTGTAGTGAGTGATTTAGGTGAATGGCCAAATGATGAGTGGAAATTGAACTTTCAATGGAGAAGAGAAAGATTCATGTGGAAAATGGTATTGGTACAACAACTTACTAACATATTAGCAAATGTCCAATGGAAGAGGGACTCTAAGGATGGATGGGTATAGATGGGAAGCGAACGCGAGATATACATAATCAGTGAAGGATAAAAAGTGTTGAGTAATAATAGTAATGAGTCAAGTATACAAATTTTCAAAAAAGCTATGAAGCCTTAGTGTACAACCTCCAGCATAAGTGTATGTTTGGAGGGTATTGTGGGATAGATTGCCAACTAAGGAAAATATGGATAAGAGAGGGTTGGTTTTACATAATACTATTTGTCTTATGTGTTTGAATCATATTGAAACAACACAACATCTATTATTGACTGTAGGGTAGCAAAATCAGTGTGGGACAATTGTGAAAGATGAGTGGAGATTACTTTTGTTAGGCATAACTCATTGCATTCTAATTTCCAAATTTCTATATGATGAGTTTGAGTAATAACCAAAATTTGATTTGGAAGGAGATGTGACTTGTAATAATTGGGAAACATGGAATCATCGAAATAAAGTTGTGTTTAAGAATAGAGTAGTAGATAAGGATGAAATATTCGTTTGGCCCAACTTAGAGGGTGGTCATGGATAAAATACAAAAGTAAAGTGGACTAATTTTAGCTGTCCTGACTGGTATTTTTTTTAGAGTGCAATGTCTGGAAAGATTCAGAGAAATAAGGTAGCGGATGGATAAGTGAGGTGATAATTAGCATCTGTTTATGATGGCGGAGAATAGTCGTATGGTGCGTTGGGATTGTAGGTGTAATTAGTAATGGGCAGTAAGTAGAGAGGTAAATCAAACCTTTGCTTTAGTAATCATACTTGTCTAGTAAGGGTCCAGTGAGAACTTAGTGTGTAGAGGACTTAGGGCCTAATACTATGTAAGTTGTAGGGAAACAAGTGTTTGTTTTGCAGGTACCAATAACCATTGAGAAAAAAAAAGGAAAGCGCAAAACATCAACAACAGGCTTGGCTTTGTGATATGGATTTACAGTATGCTGATTTATCGCAACACTTAATGCATTGACAAATGTGACAAGTCGCTTTGAAGTGAAAAGTGTTGGCTTTGTTTGGTTGGAGGAGTGGATTTGAGATGATGGATTTGAAGGGATTTGAGTGAATTGTGTGTGGATGAGAAGGTTGTTTGGATTAATGGATGGATGGTAAGATTTGAAGGGATTGGTTAGGGATTGATTTGATAGATGTTATAGATTTGTTTTTATTTTTTTAATTGATATATTTTTGAAATTACTAATTAACCCTTGTGAAATAAGATGGTAAAAAATTAAAATGAATTGGATTAAATTGATTTTAATATAAAAAATATAGAAACTGAATCAACTAACTAGATATTTTTTAGGAGGTTGATAATGATTTTATCTAATCCAACCTGTGAGCATCCTTATTTTTGTGTTTTAATAATTTTATGATTAAAAAAAGTAAAACTGTTTTTAAGATGAATAAAAAATATTTTAAATAACATCTTCTCCCCTCAATTTCATTATAAATATTGAATCAAATAAGGAGATAAAAATATATATTTTTCTGATTTACTTCAATTAAACATTAAGTAAACATATTTTCATCGATAAAAAATAAAAAATAAGAACAAATAGAAAATAATATAACATGGATAATATACTTTTTATTATTTCTTTTATAAAGTAAACAATTTTTATTGATTTAATTATTTTACGTCAATAATATAATTGTATTGAGTATGAGTAGATTGAAGGAGATTAATTATATTATAGCTGTCTTGGAAAAAAGGAAAGGAAAATATTATGAATGAAAAAAAAATATAATTATTGAAATCAATTATTTGATGAATTAAGTATAAATCAGTTTATTTTTCATATATAATATATATTGTTACAATAAATATACATTAATGCTAATAATTGTTTCTTGTTTATAATTTATATCTTCTTTACATTTTTCTAATTATTTTAGTGCGATAAAATTAATAAGGAGGGTTATGTAATTTCCAAAGTCAAGGGTATTTCGTAATTTCCACTTCATTTACAAGGACTATTTCATAATTTTCAATTTCATTCCTTCAAATCCCTTCAAATATCTTTAGATGAGCAAAGATCCAATTCTGCAAATCTCTCTATAGATCCATCCTTCCAAATCAGGTCAACCAAACAACCTTCATCCACTCAAATCCATCCTCTTGAACAGTGAATCCCTCAAATCAGTCCAACCAAACACCACCTGAGTGTTAATAATACTTTCATTGTAATTTTGGAACTATTAGTAAGAAAATATTGAAATTACATACAAACAATTAATAACAATTATTGTTCTTCTTATTATTATAATCGTAACTTCTATAATTAATAATAATATTAATATTGACATTATTAATAATATTGATAATATTAATAATAATAATAATTTTGATAATATTAATAATAATCACATTAATAATAGTAATATTAATATTAATATTATTAATAATATCAACATTAATAATATTAGTAATATTAATATTAATTTTATAATAGTAATAATAATAATCAAAATAATTAGTAATATTGTTAATAATATTCATGATAATAATAATATTATTATATTAATAATATTAGTTTTACTAAAAATATTAAGAATATGAATGATATCAATAATGGTAATAACATTATTAATAACATTTATAATAACAATAATAAGTAATAATACTATTAATAATAATAATATAATATCAATAATATTAATAATTTTATTATATTGATAATAATAATTAATATTATTAATAATATTTATGATGATAATAATAATATTATCATACCAATAATATTAATAATATTAGTAAAAATATTAATAATAATATCAATAATGCTAATTTGTTGTAAGATTCTATATGCAATGCTAATTTTACATATATGTATAGTTATTTAATTTAAGTTTAAATTTATTTTTTTATCCTTTTTTTGAAAAAAAAAGGGTAAACTATATAAATAAATAGAGCACTTACCATGTCCTAACCTTATATAAAGTACTTCAAATATTTACAAAGAATATCTATACACGTAATTTTTAAGAATACAATATTTTTTCTTTAAAACATCAAGTGGCAGGTTAAAGTTTCATAAGACTTAAAACAAATTAAAAAATGAAGTTTTTTTTAATTAATAATTTATTAGAGTTGTAATATTTTTACTTAAAATTTAATTTTCGAGCTTTTGTGATACAAAATTATCTTTTAAATTATCATAATTAATTTCATTTAACATATCTTTTTCAATAGACAACAAAATTAATATGTTTAGTCTATTGAGACATTGTTGATCTTAAATAAGATTTTATTAATTTAATAAAATACTTTTTAATTAAAGAAACTGATACTAAAATTGTTAATAATATTAGTACATGAGAATAGAGGGTTAAGGTGATTTGTTGCAATGATTGCAGTTATATTTACTCTTGATTTTTAACTTTGTTAGAAATATTTGGATTGGTACTATATTGTTTTTGTAGGTATTTGTTGGAGCTCAGTGTATTGGCTTCTGTGTCCAACTGGGGCCAGGATTTTATTAGTTTTTGGTTGGGAACTCTTGTGTTGAGACTAGAGTTTGAAGATAAACAAAGTTTGGACAGGCTGGTCCGTATAAGGATACAGTGATGACAACAAAGTTGCAGAATTTTTATTGGCCTTGGTTTTAAGGAGATTTCTTTGAAAATGCTTGATTGTCTAGAAATGTGCATTGATTTTATTGGTTTGTCTAGAAATCATTGACTTTACCTGTACAATGGGTTAGACAACTATGGAATCTTGAGTAATGGGACTGGGGTCAAGCAATCTTGGATGTTTATAATATTTTGTAATTGTTTGACTTATTAAGCATATCTATATTCATTCGGCCTAATGTAGTTATGTTGTTTATATAAAGGTTGGAACACCCCAAGTGTTCCTCCTTTATTGTTGTTTAAAAAAAATATGAGAGCAACAACAACATACTTATTAGCATTGGCAGGCCTAGAGTGACATGGGATGCTTGTTTGATGGTGCCAAACAAGAGAGCACTAACAACATTGCTTTTCATTGTGAGAGAAGACAAAGTGCAGTGTCGTGAAAAGCTTGTCTTGCATGTCAATGACATTACTCGTCCATGATGACAAAAGCCAAAGGTCACAAGAGGCTTCTCTTGTCGTGTTGGACATGGAGGCAACATCGACAATGCTTGCGAATGGCAGTGAAAGGCATAGGCAAGCACATAGAAATGATAGTGGTGTTGCATCATGGGAGGAAAAGGAAAACTTCAAAGCGTGCAATGTGAGTGGTCCTTAGTGTGCATGAAACTCGGTATTCGATAATGATTGGTGGTCAATGATGAACATAATCTTACTCGCACTTAGAACCTTTAATCATAATTTTCTTGGATTGTAATCATGAATAAATCTATTCTTTTAAATAGGATTGTCTAATTGGGTTTATTTGAGCCTTAACTATTATTATTGTTAATCTTGGATTTTTAGTCATGATAGACGGTCTAATCCATCTTACTTTAGATGATTTAGTGGTTACATGAAACAGATGGTCTAACAACTAATCTACTATCGAAGAAAGCACCTCAACAACATTAAATTTAATGAAGATGAATGTGTATAAAAAGTTTGATGTAAACAAATTAGATAAGATAAAAGCATGCATATATGTAAGTTTGATATAAGCTTTTACTACTAAGAGTGGGTTTGACCAATCAAAGTCTAACATGCTTTTTTGAATCAAAACAGGAAACTAGATTTGTATAAAAAAAAGTTAGAGAATAAAATCTACAATATCTTAAATAAATTTGGAAGTAAATAATTTGGAAGGATAAAAAGAAACAAAATTTGTAATAGAATGGAAACAAAATTTGAAATTATGTAAAGTTAGAAATTGAGAATATGTGAACAATATCTAAACCATAATATTATTCCAAGATCCATGGAGCAAATAAATATATAAAAGGATACAAGTTTAAAGGATAAGACAATCAAGCTTTACACTGGAAACACATTCATAAACAAAGCATAATAATTTTCTTAGTTTTCTTTTTTTGTAATTCTTCTATTTTGCCTCCACATAGAAGACTAAACTCTTCTATGTTGATTATCTAATGATTTTACAATAAATTTTGATGTTATATGCAGTTAAAGTTTTATTCTTTAATATCTATAATATGCTGCTTTAGACGATTTGGTCTTTTTGAGTTTTAATTTATGTTATTGGGATTGTTTCTAAATTTATGTTGATAATTCAATTATGTTGTTTAATTGAAATTGTTGTTTAGTTTAATTTATTTTGAAATGTCTCTTGTTTGTTTAATTCAAGAGTTAAAAAATACTAAAAACCTTATGAGGAGACACATAGAAATGAATAAGGAATTTAATAAATTAATAAACACATGTTTCATTAATTTTATCTTTTAAAACTTATCTTTTTTACTTAATAACAAATAAATTTACCTATTTATGAACCAAAGTATTTAGAGAATTAAGAATGGCAGTATCAGTATTTATCTTATCAAACAATTCATATGAGAATCAATCTACTCAGAGTGAACCATACATGCTATTGGATTTGTTAGGATTTTGAAAAATAAATCCTTTCAAGATGAATTTTCAAAAAAAAAAATCCATAATAATTAAAACATCAAATTCTTGAAATAATGTAGCCATAAGGGTTGGGAGAAGACTTTGATGGAAAAGTTCTAGAAGAACTTGTCTGAATAGGAAATAGATCTAAAAAAACAAGTTTCTCTTATTCTAATTAGTATATATATTTGTTTAAAATCTTGTGTAAAAAATAAAATTCATGACGAATCAAAATGTTACATATACTGATATATCAGTAAGAATGAATAATAAAAACTGTAAATCATTCCTCATCAGACAACATTTTGAAAAATTAAACCATAATAAACAAGTAGAATGAATTCTATTTTATCCATAAAATAGAGGAAATGAATTGGGTTTTCCCAATTAGATCCAATGATTTTGAATTTGAACCTGTGATGCAACATGATTAAGAAATAGTATGGAAATTTTTTGTAATAAACTTTTGTAGAAATTTAGACACATATTGGATATACATTATTTCAATTATTCAATCATCAACTGAGAGATCAGTATTTCGTGATTTGCATTTGAAGGTATATGCATCACAAAGGTAGAGTGCGGGAGAAACTAAAATCAATTGCATCAATATCTATCTAAACTTACAGATGAAGAAAGATTACAGAAACTAAATAACAAAATATATATATATATATATATATATATATATATATATATATATATATATATATATATATATATATTTACAAATATAGGTATATATATATTTACAAATATAGGTAGCTTGAGTGATATAGAATAATAATGTATTTGTAGTAGTTGAGTTAAAGGATATCTTTTTGGTCTTATTTTTTATGTTATGCATACAATAAAGTCAAACATAATGTGTTTAAAAGCATATTGGGACAAGAAGGTAATATCATATTGTATAATCTATTTTTTTTTTTGTTATCTATCTATTTTGTACAATTTTGTACACAATTTGAAACTATTACATTATCTCATTTAATTATTATTTATTGATTAAAAAAAATTTCTTTTATCTTGGATTTTCTTAATCTAGTTTTCTAGGATGATATGAATGTAAAATGCCACTCTTCAATTCTTCATCAATGTCGCCCGTTCAGGTTCTTTTCTACTCTTTTGCTCCAACTATCCATTTTGACTTGCATAAGAAGGTTTGCATTCTTTCCCATCATTACTTTCTTTTCTTCTATTTTCTCTTCTCATTATCCCTCTTACTGTTATTGGTAATAATATAACAAATAATAACAATATTAATAATAATAATAATTATTATTATTATGATAATAATTAATATTATTAATAATATTGAGGATAATAATAATAATATTAATAATATTAATAATAATAATAATATTTATAATAATAATAATGATAATAATATTATTAGTATAATAATATATTAACAATATTAATAATAATTAATAATAATAATGTAAATATTTGTATTACATATGAATTTACATACAAATTAATCCTATATAATATCTTAGATATAAATTTATATATAAAAATCTGTATATAATGTTAATTTTACATACAGATACAAATCGTATGTAATTTTGTATGTAATGTTGATTTTTAATACGAATTTACACATGGATTAAATCCATATGTAATATTTTGGATGCAAATCCGTATATAAAAATTCGTATGTAATGTTAATTTTACATACAGATTTGAATCCATATGTAATTCTGTTTGTAATGCTGATTTTACATATGCATATAAATCCGTATGTAAAATTTCATATGTAATATGAATTTTACATATAATTTTTTTTTGTATATTAATTTCTGTAGAGAATTTAAGATTGTTTTATAGTGTATGTCTAATATTTATCAAAATAGCCAGCTTAAGTGATATGAAATAATGATTTGAAAATGTATTTATAGTAGTTGAGTTAAGGGTATTTTTTAGGTTTTATTTTTTTGTTATGGATAAAATAAAGTCAAATATAATGTGTTTAGAAACATATTGGAACACCAAAGTAATATCATATTGTGTAATCAATTATTTTTCTTTCTTTTTTTTATCAATGTATTTTTGTACATTTCTGTCCATTCTTGTACATAATTTAAAACGATTATGTTATCTCATGTAATTATTATTTATTGATTAAAAAACCTTTTTTTATCTCGAATTTCCTTAATCTAGTTTTCTAAGATGATATGTATGTAAGATGCCCTGCTTTTTGCAGTAGTTCCTACACCAGATAAAGAGTTCAATGTTTCTCAAATTGTAGGGAAGAGAGTTAGTTTGTAATATGCTGGTTTATAGATTTGTTTTTAGTAATAATAGTAGAATATCTTTTCTACACATGTATAAATGTTCATTCAATAATACATTGACAAAAATCATGTATTGTAATGTTCAATATTCTTTTAAGATTATATTCTTTTAAGATTAGTAGGGTAAAGAAATATAAATGATAAACTTTATGATTTGTAGCCATGTTATGGGTTTAAAGATATTTGTTTTATGTGAAAATAGTAATGTAAACTTTCTAGTATTATTGTTGGACATTAACTCTTTTTGAATTTGCAGAATAATCTTTTAGTAGCCAATTATATTAAGATTAGTTTACAGGCATATCAATATAAAAATAATAATAATAATAGGTAGACAATAATGATATTAAAAGGGTAATAAAGTAATGAGTATTTTGAATTAATATTTGTAGTAATGATACTAGTAAGGATATTACACATGAAATTATAAAAGATAATGAAATTTTTTTATAAAACTAACAATAAAGTTTACAAAATTTTCTTTAATTTTGAGAAAGAATGTAAAAATATTTTAAAGTGGAGTGAAAAAATTGTTTGTTACATATTTATTCAATATATTTTTTTAAAATTACTTTTTTAGAAAAAGTGGCAATTATTCGGAACAGAAGGTTAAATCTTTTTGAGATTTTGTTTTTAATTTTCACAAAAATTTTCATATAATATTTTCACAAAAATAGAAGTATTTTGACCTGCTGATATTTTTTAATAAGGCTAAAACATATGGTATATAGTGGTCTAATGGATGGGAATTAGAGGGTTCAGAAGTGTGATTATAAGAGTCAGAGTAAGAGGGTGAAGAAGATAAACACCGAAGGCGAAGGCATAGCAAAACGCACGTGGCTTTGACCATATTACGACTTGGAACTTGGAGGCTTGGGAAAGGTCAAACTGGTCCTCTCTCCTCTATCTTTCCCAGCCCTAATCCTTTTTCTGCTCCCACTTCCGAAGCGGTAGCTTCCACAGTAGTCATCAACTAACTGCAATTCCAAACAACCCTTTCACTCTCAATTCAAATTTCAAGGTTTTGCATTCTCACTCTTCACTTCTTCCTCCTTTATTTTCCCGCTTCACTATTCACTTTCCGTTCTCGCCACTTTGCGATTCTTCGTCAATTTCGCGCGTTCAGGTTCCTTCCTACTCGGTTGCTCCAACTAACGATTTCGACTTGCATAACCAAGGTTTGCATTCTCTCCCATAATCACTCTCTTTCTTCTATTTTCTCTCCTCATTGTCTCCTTACTTTTTCGATTCTTTATCAATTTCGCGCGCCTTCAGCTTCGTCTTCTTCTATTGCTCTGCCATTCAATTTCAAGTAGCCGAACTTCTTTTTCCATATATGTGAATTTTTTGATTTTTCTTTTCCTTTATCCTTCCTGCCAAATTAGTTACGGTTTTTTTAATCATGCCACTGATTGTCCTCTTAATTGGTAGTGTAGTCAATAATTACATGCTGTTTTATTTTTAATTTTGAGAATTTTAGTATTTAGGTTTTGACTATTGTTTGCCCGTTGTATTCAGTGCTGTGTTTGTGTCTTGTGTTGGGTTATTTCTATTGCTGCAATTGATGGAACCGAAATTTACCTTTCGTGTTCCTGCTACATTATGAATTTTTGTTGGAGGAACTTTAATTGGATGATGGATTGTTTCTGATTTCAGTGGTGATAATTGGGGGAAGCATCATGCCGGCTGTGCGGTGTGTTTTTTCCCAAGATACAGTAGAGCAGAAGTTACATATAGAAAGGAAGCTTGGTAGTGTCAAAGCACGCAAGTATTTTGATCTGCTGCAGAGATTTCTGAGTCTCAAAATTAGCAAAAGTGAATTTGATAGGATCTGCATAGCAACTATTGGGAGAGAAAATGTGCCTCTTCATAATCATTTGCTCAAGTCAATCCTGAGAAAAGCATGTCTCTCCAAGACAGCTGGGCCAAGACAAAGCAAAGTAGAAAGTTCTTTGAATGGGAAAATGCCATGTAGCAATCTTCAATTCCTGTGCAAGGACTTTCCACAATCTTTTCGAAAAGGCAGGACTCCAAATTTGCGTGATCGCAGATACAGGGACCGTCCTAGCCCTCTTGGTCCTCATGGAAAGAACAATAACATTGGATGTGAGGATTCAGCCCCAAAAATTCATGAGCAGAAGAGCATTGTTGATCTACAGTCCCCAGGAAGTAGACTTTCTCTCCCTGTGGAAGATGAGGAGGAGGTTGTACAGGATTCTGAAATCCTGAACCTTTACAAAAGGGGTCCGATTGAAGCACCTCTGGCTATTCCAACTTACAACGGAAGACCGCAAAACTATCTATGCCAAGGATTATCAATTGGTACCTTAAGTGATACCTGTCAAAGCATTGGTCAGTTACCTGATACATCTTCTTTGACCAAAAGGTTGGAGCAGAAATTGGAAACAGAAGGATGTAAGATCTCGATGGATGCAGCCAGCTTGTTAAATAATGCACTTGATCTTTATCTCAAAAGATTGATAAAGCCCTGTTTGGATTTAGCTGCTTCAAAGTCTGTAAATAAGTTTACTGCTCCAATCCAACCTGGTTTGAAGGGGCTACCAATGAAAAGGAGTATGCAAAAGCCAATTGGATCTGCTTCTGTATCTATATCTGACTTTAGAACAGCAATAGAGTTGAATCCTTCTATATTAGGGAAAGATTGGCCTCTATATTTAGAGAAGGTTTGCCTACGTGAATTAGAGGAATGATCCAAGCCAAGCCAGGTTCAATACTGCGGCTATAAAATTGAATTCACCCTGAAGTGATGATATTGGAATAGGGTAAGTCTACTCTGAATCTAGTATTTGATTTTTCACTCAACATTGCTGACATACTTTAGAGGAAATGTGAGAAGTTTTGATCTAGCTGTATAGGTTTCAGTGCTGACAAATTTAGTTTGGGGCATTACGACGTGTTAAATTTTAAAAATTATTATCATAAGAATAAAGTTTACTGAACAGATGAGATATCATTTTTATATACTTAGGTTATTTTTTCATTGGATCGAGTTTTTGTGTGTGTAAAGCTCATTTTCTATCATTTCATTCCAAACATTCCGTTTTGTTTGAAGTTCTCAATATAATTAATGCATGCGTGACTAACTGTAGCATCTTATGTGTTATTTGGTATAAAGGTCATGCTTCTGTTTGTTTCAAATACATGCAAATTGATCTTTATATGTGCAAATACCCTACTCCGATTTTATTTTTTCCTTGTTTACTTCTATCTTTTTTTTAACTTCAAATAATAAGATAATGAAAAATAAAAAAAATGAAAGATCAAACCTAAACAAACAACTTTCACAGTTAGAATATATATATATATATTCACATGTGTGTTTCCTTGAGATCTAAAGATTTTAATGGTCTTTGTAATATTTTTATTTTCAATTTTTGATCATGATAGATTTATGAATATAACTGTTGGTAGAATTGGTGTGGTTCTTTGTGTGTGGGATTGAATTTCATGCAAAACATCAATAAGTACCAACCATTGCTTTGATATGTATTCCAAATTTTGTTTTGGGTTTCTGAAATCGTGCAACAATTGCTTTGATCTGTATTCCAAGTTTTGTTTTGGGTTTCTGAGTATTTTACTTGTGTTTGATGTTTCAAGGTCTTTAACATGTGTTGCATTTTATTTTTATGATTGGGGCTTGATGGTATGATAAGACATGTGAAATTGACACTGAAATCTCTTGTGTTTATGGGTCTGGTCGGTATATCAGTTTTAAAAATATTGTACCTTCATGTTTGGTAGGATATATCAGTTTCAAATACATGCAAATTGGTCTTCATATGCCCAAATATCTACTCTAATTTGATTCGTTCCTTGTTCATTTTCTTCAAATAATAAGATAATGAACATGAAAAAACCAAATTCCACCTAAACAAACAACTTTCTATATAGAATATATATATATATATATATATATATATATATATATATATAAGCCATATTTCTTTTTATTCACATGTATTGTATTGGGATCTAAAGATTTTAATGACTTTGTAATATTTTTATTTTCAATTTTTGATTATGATAGATTTTATGAATATAACGGGTTGATCTGTATTCCAAGTTTTGTTTTGGGTTTCTGAGTTTTTTACTTGTGTTTGATGTTTCAAGGTCTTATCTTGTGTTCATGGATTTTGTCGGATATATCAGCTTTAAAGACTGTCATGTTTCTTAGGGTATATCAGTTTCAAATACATGCAAATTGGTCTTCATATGCTCCAATTTTTACTCAATTTTATGTTCTCTTTGTTTACTCCCTAAGTTTCTTCAAATAATAAGATGATGAACGTGAGAAAAAAAATAAAAGATCTCACCTAAACAAACAACTTTCTATATATATATATATATATATATATATATATATATATATATATATATATATATATATATATATCATAATTAATTTTTTTCACATGTTGTCTTGGGATCTGAAGATTTTAATGGTCTTTGTAATACTTTTTATTTTTATTTTCAATTTTTGATGGTATGACAGATTTATGAATGTAACGTCTGTAAGAGTGTTGTGATGCGATTCTTTATATGTAGGATTGATTTTCATGCAAAACATTCAATTAAGTACAATCGTGTCTGGTCTTTTATCTGGTCTTTTATCTGTTTAGCATAAAAGATATGAACTTGAAACCGTTTAGACCTGATTACAGGTGTTGCTTTGGTGCATTTTATTTTTATGATTGGGCTGGATAACAATATCTCTTGTATGCATGGGTTGACAGGATATATTAGTTTAAGTTGAATATATGGTTAATTAATATAAATTAATATTTAGGCTGTTTATTTTATATAATTAAAATTTATAATAAATAAATATCATTGACTATTTAAATTTGTGGCATGAAATTATTTTATTTATTAATAATTTTTTTCAAAAAATATTGTTATTTCAATTCAAAGAATAAAATAAGGTATAGTGAAATAGAGGGGTGATGAAGAAGATCAAATATGTAAATAAAGATAAAAGGATGGTAGTTTGAGATTGTTGAAAGAACACTACCCATATATCATATGATGGTCCAAAAGTCTTTGCAACAATTTTGACATGATATTATGAGTTGGGACTTGTGATGGAGAATTTGACATCTAAATTATGACATTCTTTGTGGAGATACATTTGGATACTACTGAAAGTGTTTTTCTTTCTATATTTGTTTCTTAGTCCATTAACTTTCAACAATTTTGAATGTTTAAAGATAATAAACTTTTGAATATCAGTTTTGTGTAAATGTCAACAACATATGAATCTGCAAATGGAGTTTATAAACTAAAATGGTTAACAACTTCTGAATAAATGGTTTCTGGTTTGTTCTCTCAGGATTTTAATTTCTCATCCTCTTGTTATATGCAAGTCTGTTTTATTTCCATGAAATATGGGGTGATGGAATTGGTTTTGTTTTATATACATAAAATATTAGAGACAAGGACAATAGTTAGCATGCCTTTAAAATGGATTGAAATCATATTTAATACAAATATGTCAGTTAATATTATAGTTTTGCTTGGATTTATATAAACTCTATTCTTCTACAGCATGCTAGGAAGAAGAAAGAAGTTATTAGTTAACTACTTGAAAACAAGGATTTATAGCATAAGTTTCTAATTAAACCATGGATAATTTTTTATTAAATGAAATACATTTTATTGAATAAGCATAAACGATAAATAAAAGTATTCTAAGATCCATTTTATTGAATTTTTTTTCCTCTTGGGTAACCATTATTTTTATGAACAATTCAAAGTTCATAGTTTTGGAGGACTTTGAATTATTTGGAACATTACAACAAATAAAAACTCACCCTCTTCCCATAAACTACCTTCTTGGACATAACTCCCGAATTATTCGCACACAAATTTATTAACAAATTAAATTCCCCCATTAAAGTTGGAACTTGGTTTCCTCCTAAACACGCACTGTTTGCGACTTTGTGTTGATTTAAAGCACAGAACAATCGGTACGGATTTTGCCATTTCTTGCAGTCTTGACTCCAACACGACCCAGTTTGGTCATAGCAGCAATGAAGTTAGCGTTGAAAACGTTAGCATTAGAAGCAAAGGAATTAACGGTGTTCCTGGACCTCTGGTCGGTGAAGAGGATTTGGTCCGAGGTGAAGAGGCCCTTTCCTTGTTGGAGGTTTTGGTAATAAACATTGTCGAATCTTCGGGGAGTGGTTGGGTCCATGTCGATGGCAATCCTCTGGTCCACGTTCCTTGGGCACATTTGTTGCAATTGGGTTGCGTATTGCCTGTTCAATGTTGGGTCCACTGGAGTTTGGCCATTGAAGTTGTATATTCTATTGGCGAACTTGCTGCAGTGGGAGAATCCAAGGGTGTGTGCACCTGCAAAATCACAATTATCACAATTAAGCACGTTTATTGAGGGAGAATAAAGTAAATGTGCAAGACAACAAAAACTATTAACTAATGAACACTTTTTATTCAGATTTCAGATCTCAACCACGTTTCGTTTTCTGCCTCCCCAACTTGCATGCAGCTCACAAGCTTCAAGCTCGCTTTTCTACGTCATTTCATTAAGTGGTTTCTGATTCACAAATGATTGTGTTTTATTATATTTAACACACCAATCTCTTCATTATTTGTCTTTAAAAACTTGTTTGAGGTTTTATAGAACAACATAATAAAAAAACACGTTTAAAATATATTTAGTTATTGTATTATTTTCAAAAATAACAATTTTTATTTTAAAAAATATTAATTAATGATAAAAGCTATATCAAGGTCGTCATTTTTATGTCATCAATCATGTTTTTTAATTAAATGACAACAAGTCGATATGTTTATTTAACACGTTTTAATGAAGACTATTTAAAGATTTTCACTTATTTAAATCCATTTAAGAATTAACATTAAGGAAAAACATTTAAGTCTTGAAAAGCTACTAGGTGATTCGGAACTTGCAAGACCTCTACTAACTTTTAAATTACAAATAGTTAAATGTCATTTTTTTTCTCATTAATTAAAACACGCCAGTAGGCATAGACACCTGTTATTGGTCCCATATCGACCACTTAAGTTTCTCTACTTCACCTTCTCTTTTTAAAGTTTCATAAACCAAACAATTTAAATGTGTCCCTTCTTTTGAAAAACTATCAATACATTTTACAATGTTAGCAAGGATATATAGTATCAACTCATATGATGATATGTATTTAAATTTTTAATTCACGAAAGATAATAAAATTAAATAAATATAAAGTATTGATTAACTATTGGAGCCAAATCATCTAATAAATTTTCCCTCTGGCCCACCTCTTCTGTTTTTTTAAGTTGCACAATAACCAAATTACCTATTTGGCTCGTGAATCACTATCAATTCATTTGACTGTAACATAAATGAGTACATATACATTATCAACCACCCTAATAAGGTTTATATGTTAATGGGACCATAGTAGAAAACAGTTGCAGGGTCATTACCTGAGAGAGCAATCATATCAGTTTGGGTGAGTCCGTTTGCAGCAAAAAGGGAGTTGAGCTGGTTCAGATTGAACGTTGGCTGTGGAAGTCTTCCATTTACATCAGAAGCTCTTGAAACTAACCCATCAAACCTTCCCAATTCAACCGTATAAGAAGGTCCACCAGACTGCACCACACATGTATACATTAATTAATTTATTTGAATAATTAATAAATAAATGAAAACCAACTAATATACTCTGATTAAAACAGTTTCATACCATGTCATCTAATTAAAAACTACAATTTGTGTTGAAAGTATAAAATTATTTTATATGTACATAGATTTCGAGTGAATTAAGAACTAACCAGCACAACAACATCACGGGTAGCCAAAGCCAGGATATCAGCACACGAGACTTTGTTCCTGCACTGAGGGACAGCATCTACTGCAGCTTTTGCTTTGATCACTGTGTCAAATCCATCACCCGCCAATGAAAGATTATCTGGGTGATCCTTCTCCGCTTGGTTATTTCCAGTGGATGCCACCAAAACCGAGGCATCACAACCCTTTAAGTAAAACCCCAAACCACAAAAATTAATAACAGCATTCATCACTTCAACAACAAATTGCTGTCTAGTCTCATAAGTAAGTTCTCAAAAAACTGTTTTTCAACCTTCATTTCTTTCCAATGTCAAGATTTTTAGACTTTTCTCAACGTGGCTACCATACTATAAATCAAATTTAGCATTGGAAAGTTACCCTCTTTACTAATTCTTGGATCACTAAATTTGAGTGACGTTTATATTTGAAAAGATATTATACTGAAGTGAAAGTTTTGTCTTAGAGCAGTAATTGGCATTATATGGGCAGAGAATTGATTGGTGGATTTACCTGCACAAGGCAATCGTGAAAGAAGAGACGAAGGGTGGCTGGAACAGTGACAAAGGTTTGCTGGAACTTTTGGGTAACTACCTGTCTTACGATGCTTTCGAGATTGGGGCATACATTAGCATAGTGGTTGGGACTAAGCTGGGCAGAGGTTGGATGGAGATTATAAAGGGACAGTGTTAATGAGAGCGACCACACAAGTATGAGATTTAGCCGACCCATTTACTATGTTTTGCAGAGGAAGAGGTTTTTGTGACAAAGGTGCTGAGTAAGGTGTTTAAGTGGGGATATATAAGAGCAACCAAGTTAAGCTATGAGTGGGACATGGCTCACGAGGCAGCCAGTTGTCTTGGAATCGTTTCAAAAAAGAAATTAAGAAAAGAAAATTGTATTATTATATCATTGTTTGAACAAACAATAATAATAGTTTCCGAAAGAGACACTGTTGAGGTTGGGTGTGTGTCTGTGGCAGCCTTGTTCCATTCAAATGTGTGCTTGCTTGGTTGCTTTTATCTTTGTCAAATGAAGCTGTTCCAGAAAGGAGCTGGGGAAGGGTTATTTATGTCATGGGAATCCTCAACTCTTAACTTCTAAAAAGTGGTTGTCCACAACAAAGTTAGGAAGAGAGAGAAAGAAAGAAAGAAGGGCTGCCAAAATACAGCACGAGAAAGAAAGGTCAAGGTTACCACTTTCTATGGGCTCTACTTCTTCAAAGAAATAAAGTCTGCATTTTCTTTCTCTGTTAATTAGAGTTCTTCTGATAAAGTACATGATCTTGAAAATATGTGTGCGCTCATAGTTTTAACCAATTATGAAGATTTTTAATTGATAATATTATTCATACATGATTAAACTCGTTATTTTGCATATCCAGGTCAAACTTGATTGAATTGAACTACTTACTTAAACTTTACTATGTAACAAGTAATTTTTTATGACTGAGATGTAGGATTTGTTTCCTGAATAAGCCTTATTTGAAAGGGAGCATGGTCCACTGAATTTTTTTACACCTTGAAGTGAATTAATAAAAAATTGATTACATAATTTTCATAACTTTTATATTATTACATTTATGATGTTATTTAATACTTTAATTCTACAAATTGCTATTATGATTTGACCTTGAAGGAGACAGTGGTCGATTGTGTACAGCAGGGCAGTAGATTATTTTATAGAGATAATTGGGCATAAGATGAGGATAATCCTAGGAACATGTGGTGAGACAGAAGACATTCACCCTTTTCAGTTCAAAAACAATGTATGCTGCTGATCCAGGACTGGATCTGTGATTATTGTGAAACTAAAAAAATATAATAATCTTTTTATGATAATAAAATAGTCCTACAATGTTTATTTTATTAATTCTTCTCTCCATATGTGTCAATTATAATAGTTTTGTACTTTAATATTGATTATTTAAATGTGATTTCTCCCAGTACAAAAAGTTTATTCATTTGATAAGTTGGCTCTCACTGTTTGTGTAGAATACATAGGCAACAATTAATTTTAACCATTCTTTTCATTTCATTCTCTAGCTTCTGTGGTATTAATTTCCTACATCATTTCTGCATTTAAGAATTTCTGCATGTCACTTCTTCGTATGATTTTCTTTCAGTTAACATTAATTCAAACTTGTCTCTAGTTCATTAAAAGCTTGAAACAGTGTAGAGTGATGCCTGATTAAGAAAAAAAACTTATGCTTAAAACTTGGAAAGACTTGTGCAATAATACTTTGGCCACAGTTGTACTCAAGTGTACTCTCATAAAAGATGAATTATCTTGCACCCGTTATATACTCACCCAAATTTCTGCCTCTATTTACACACTGTTCATTTTCTGTGACGATTTTTCTTTAATTTAATTTTCTTTTGGTGTCTCATCCTCTAACTCTAGTTTTATTTTCTTCTCATTGAGATGCCCTTTTATACCTATAAAGTAATGTCTCTAGGACAATTATCATGGACAATAATCTAATTTTATTTTCTTTAAATAGTTTACTAGATGAGATCAACGTTATTATTAAACAACTTGTCAGCGATTTTATATTTTTATTTTTAAACTGTTTTGACATAGCAAAAGCGTCATAAAAAAAGATCATGGCTCGTGTTTTGAAAGAAAAAAAAAAAAAAAAAAAAAAAAAAAGGATCATGCTACGTATATATAGTAACTTTTATCAATGGCGTGCTCTAAACACTGCACATGCCTATGCACGCCACCAACCGCAAACAAAAACCATCCCCTTCACCCTTAAGTTGTCAAGAAATAAAAAAGAAAAGGAAAAGTCAAGATGCAAGTATGATTAACATGGAAACAATTTTAATTTTGTCATGTAGTAACATTTTTTATTAATTCTCCCACTTATTAAATAAAAAGTATTGCTTTTTTGTGTGTATATTTTAGATATTTATACATTTATTTTGTTTGAATCTGAAATTTTACTTAATGAGAGTGTGTTCAGAAACTACACTATAGAAAATACAAAAACTAGTTCCAAAAATGAGGAATTACGGAAGCCTTACCTAACGATTAATGATTAGGGTATTAGGGATAACGGTGACTCTAAAAGGAAGGAGCATTCAAATAAGGTACGCTCCTTCATGTTGAACTCCATTCAATAATTGGCTGCTCATGCAGGTAATCTCATTCTTCACTTTATCTTTGACTTTTCCACCTCTTTCTCTCTCTCTCTTCTTCTTCCTTGTTTCACTTCATTTTGATTCCCTCATTTGGGTGCAAGTTCTTATCCAAATTCTTGTGGGGGCAAGTTACTATCTAACATCTTTTTCTTGGTGCATTTTTCTCTAGTGCTTTAAACCTTTTTCCCCCTAATGGTTGGTTTATAATTATAGCAACAAAATAGTTCATCTGGGCTACATTCAAGAAATAACAAAAGAAATTAAAACGTTCCAAATAAGTCATTGAGTGATTCTTACACAAACCTAGCATATTGCTTTCGGACAACTAGTAGTAGAAAATTTACAACTTTGGGTTTGTGTCCATAAAAGAATCACTATGAATCGTCCTTTGCTAAATGAGGTTAATGTCAGTATACAGAACTGAATATATATTTTATGAAACACTACTTGTATTTACTATAATCAACAATCGATATTATCTGATAGATAAAATATGAAACAATAAAATAAATAAAAATCATCAAAATGTATAATTACTATTCCTTCGACCTGTTTTAGTATAGAACTCAAAAAAAAAATATTTTTTTTGCCTTATTCTTTTGAAAATTATACCAAATTCATTTTTCATAAATTAAGAAAATAATAAATTAAAAATAGGATGTTTGAGAATTTTGTACAATTAAATTATGTAAAATATAAAAGTAAGTTCACTTAAGAAAAAAGTATTAACGAGTCACTCTTTTGTGTTAGACACTATGAGTTTTCTGTCTTGTAATATATTTATTTATTCAAAATATTTACTGTCATCAGAAAATTAGGAGAAATGTTTACAACTCATATCTATCTATCTTGTTAAACAAAGCTTACTTATCTTTAAAAAAGATGACTGAAAGTAAGTAATCTTACGATGAAAAAAATTAGTCTCTTGAGAAGTCTCAGGCTAGAAAAGTTATTTTCTTGCACTTTTTTTATATTGAGAAATATCTCATTTGGTTAAATCATTCTTTTTCATTTTCTCATTTCTCTATATAAAGAGTACCACCAAACAATAAGGGATAAAAAAAATTGACAATTTGTGAATCCAAGAAAAAAACTATCAAGTGGATATTATTAAAAGTGTGATACATGGGACATGGTTTATTGTTTTTATTCAACTTTTTTGGTATTTGAACTTTAAATTAATGATATGCACAGACTATTTTGGAATGCTTGATGCGCATTGCCCACCAATAATCACCTTGGGTTTATTTCTCTCTATGTTTAATTTACTTTTTGTTATTGTGGTTGTCATGTTATGACTTTTATTTAGTAACCATTATGTTACTGTGGAGTCGTTCTTAGATTGAATCTTTATTTGTAATTCTACTTGTGGGTGTAATTATTATGTAACTTAAGTTGTTGTGCTATTTGTAGGTATAGGATTAGTATTTTTTCTAAGATGTTATATATGAGTTGATATACTTCTTAAGTACTTTATATATTTTTATATTTATTTATTTTTAGTTGTTAAAAAAAATATTTCATGTTTTAAAAAATTCTAAAGAAAAAATATTTAGTGATGGTTATTTCAGACATATTTTCCGTTTGGTTTATTAAGATTTTGTTTTAATAATGTTTGAGGCGTGATGACTTCAAAGCATTTTATGAAAACATAAAATAACAGTTTCAATGACAATATTACTTTGGATTCGGTTTGGTTATTGTGAAAACTTTAGCATTTATTAAATTTTTTTCCTAGATTGAAACACTATATATCTATTTCCTATGCTAATTGATTGAGATATAATAATAAATGAAGCTTATGTAATAATTTTCCCTTGTCGAAAAAAAAAAAAAAAAAGTGGTGGATGAAAAAGACGAAAGAATTGGAGTATTGTGTGACGTTGAAATGAGGATTTGAAGACTTTAAGTCATGATAATGAGGATGTGGCGTTCTAACTGTCATAATAATCACTTTATCGATTACTACTACTATAATAAAAAAATAATAATAATAATAATAAAACAATTATTATTATTATTATTATTATTATTATTATTGTTATTATTATTATTATTATTATCGATTATAAATAAGTATATAAATCAAAATACATTTTTATGTCACATCAAAACTAAATGAAAGTTTGAAAAAAAATATTTACACTAAAAAAAATATAAATAAAATCAAACAATTGCAACGTTCTATTTGACTTATTGTTACTTACTAAACAGTCATTAATTGACAAAACGGACTTCAAAAACACATTTAAAAACAATGAAATGAAACCAAATAAAATATTAACAAGAATTAAAATAAAAATAAAAATTAATATACCTTGATTTAGAACATTTAAATCACATTATTTTCGTTTTTTATTTTTAAATTGTTTAAGAAAAACATATATTCTTTCTTAAAAAGTATGCAAAAACTGTAAATCCATTTAAAAAAACATGTCGCAAATATAGTAATTTTTTTTAAATAGTCTTTTTAGTTTTTATTTTATTTACGGTGGTTGAAAAGGAGCATGAGATTGAAAAGGAGAATTTCTTTGATAAACAGAAAAAAAAAAAAAAT
>Ga0209489_102767_pt1 | contig 35120 bp, 16 predicted proteins | sample SiratrowhiteBW_FD_187527 | JGI IMG/M metagenome (GOLD analysis project Ga0209489, IMG submission 187527) | Root nodule microbial communities of legume samples collected from California, USA - Siratro white BW (SPAdes) (version 2) | ecosystem: Host-associated > Plants > Roots > Nodule | place... | reverse complement strand
ATATATGATAAAACTATTTTATTCTATATATATTTTTAGTTATATAATTTATCTTTATTACCATAAAATTAACTATTTATTCAATGTGTTACTTAATGTTTTTTCTCTGATTTTATTTTAATAATAAAACATGTATAGAAAGAAAGAGACGAATCATCTTACTTTTTCCTAGTGTGTATATATATATATTGAATGACACCTAAAAATTTGTCTAAAATAATTAACTTCTTCATGAAATCAATTATACTTTTCTTTTTATACCTAATCAGATTATTTTTCTTTTACTTCTATATTGAATAAACAAATGCGAATATCATAATATTGGCACTTAGAGGGATAAAATGTGTCGGTTTAATGAACTATGTTGTTTCAGTCTAATATTATCGGACCATTTTGATTTGTTTACAATAATATTACTAATATTTTTTAATTTAAATTACAAATTAATTTTAGTTTTAAACACAATAATCAACTTTATATAGTATTTGTGTTGTAAATTTTTTTAATATAATTTAGATTACGTGTTAAACAAATGAAATAAAAAAGTTATCTAATCTATTTTGCAGAATTTTGGAGTCTGTTGAAGGAATCACATGCCACTGTTGATCATAAGTCACGTGTGTCCTTTGTATTTTGAAGATTCAAAGTGGGAGTGTGGCCTTTCATTTGCAGTGTTGCAAATGCCTCCACGTGGCTATTCCCCACAAGTACATACCTTCACCTTTTCCTTTAACTTTAATTATAATTCGGAGAAATAAAAGTAAAAAATAAGGAAAAACACAAATAGTATAATTTTTTAATTGTTATAAACAATCTAAAAATATTATATTTTTTTTCAATTTCACCTTCTTGTCATTCTATATGACACATGCACATGAATGTTTGTATCATCTTTAATGAAAGGAGGGTGATGGACCATGTGTGACAGAAGAATGAAAAGCCTGCACCAGAAGCAAAAGAAAGAGGCTTTAGGAGATACTTGATGTGTGGATTCAAATACTCTTGTTAATATTTTACTGATAAAAAAATTAAAAGTTCCTCTTAAGTACAAACAAACTTTTTATTTGTTATAAAAGTATGAATTAAATATTGCCCAATTTTATATTCTTCCTTAAAAATCCGAATTGATTAATACAAAAAATTATATATTTATAAAGACTTTTTTTAAATCCTATTCGAATATACCTTTAGTATTTATACCTTTAGATCATAGAATACCCTGTTAATATTGATTTCGAATATTTTGAGAGCTAGAAAACTCATCATGTTGATTGAACTCACAAGTTCCTACAAGAGTGGCTGATTCCCCACCCTATCACATGAGAATTTGGATAAAATTATGCTTCAAAATAATAATAATAATATTGTTGTTGTTGAATTTTTCTAAAAGAAAATATTAAAAGAATTTAACATCAATAAATTATAAGTAAATTGAAGTTTAAAATATTAATTATTTTGTTGATTATTATTTAACTTAAACTCACACTGAATTTTAATAATATTATTTCAACAGAAATCTATTTATGTGAAATATTATTTGGACTAAAATTTGGTAACTCTATCCTAATATTGTCACTAAAAAATGTTTCGGTAAATTAATAGATGTATATATTATTTTTAATCTTAACTTTTAAATGACATTTTCAAATTATGCTTATTCAAAGGTGCTAAGTGTTAGCCAGATTTGGAACATTATATGTGGGTGGGTGATGGGTATTAATTGATATATGTGGGTGATGGGTATTAATTGATAGGTGGATTCAACAAAAATAAATATTAATGGTTCACACAGTCCTTGCATGAGTTTGAGGAATCTTTCGACCCTATATGTCGAGAATTAGAACATCATTATCATTTTGTACTCTTTGGTTTTGAACTATTCAATTAGATGCTATACATCTAAAGAACAACCATGCATGCATTTCTTTTTTTTTATTTCTTACAAAAAGGAACCTCAGTTGATAAGGAACCTCAATTGATACTTATTGTCAATTGATACTTATTGTCAATTGATATGGTCCTATTATATGTGTGATCAGGTCCACTATTATACTAAATATTAATGTTATAATTTTCTTTTATATGATTGTAACTTTTAATATAAATCTAAAATATATGTCTAGAAACATAATAATGATATAAAAATATAAGTGTATTTTCATGTAAGAATTTAGAACACAGATGTGAAGTTGTAGTGGTATAAGAAAAACTAACACCTAGATATTTTATTATTAAAGTAAAAGTTATTTAAATAGAAAATTAAGTTATTCAGATTTTATTTTATAACAATATTATTTTTTTTAAAATGGTTTATTTTCTTTTTTTTTATCTTCTCTCTAAGATTTTGATCTCTTCCCTTATTATATCGAGGTTAGAGATTATTACTAGATTTCTAATGCAGTTTAGAGTAAGAGTCTTCGATCACAACTTTGAATTGAGTAAATTCATTTCTAACTCTTTTCTTAAGTCAATTTTTAATTGCATGTCTATCTAAATAATCTAAATAGTCATCTTGATGCATGTGTGGTCTTTGAGACTTCTAGGTTTGTCTTAATTTGATTTAGGTTCTATCAACGTGTTTCAATCTTTAATTTAAACTCAGGTGCATATTAAGTTATCTTTGTGACCAATTAGATTTTGGAGCTCTTTTATAGGTGATTCTAGTTCTAAGATAGGTAAGGGAAGTTGGTTTTTAAAAATCTTTCAATAGAATTCTATGTTAGAGGACCTAAATGTGTTGGTTGTGTAGATTTAGCTCTTGTTGTGATATTGACAAGAATTGTTGATTCCATGAATTTATGATTTATTGATGTAAAGTTTAATGACTCTTGGTTGATAGATGACTCATGAACTTATACTTACATGTTTGAGAAATTGAATGTTTATATGTGAAGTCATGTTTAACTTGTATGTGTATTGGTATATGAGATTGAAAGTGTATGAAGATTAAAGACTTGATTGTGAAATATAAAGATAATAGAATTGGTAGATGAACTTTATGATGAAAGAAAAGTGTTGGTTTGGAGAATGATGCGCATAAAATATGTGTTTGGAAATTTTGCAACAACGTCAGGCGTATTTTAAGAACCATTGCTCTCAAGTTGACGGGTGTCAAACAGGAAATGTGGTGCTTAGCGTATTTTAAGAAGCTTAGTCTTGGGTTTTAGTGACATTGGGTGTTGCGTAGAGTATTTTTATATACATATATTTCGATTATTTTATTGATTTTGATAATCTTGTTTCATTATAAGATGTATCAGTAATATTATATGTTGTGAAATGTTATGAAATGTTGTGGTATGGTCTTCTAAGACTTAGTATTTTCAAGAAAGAAAATATTGAGTTGAGATGTTATAGGATGTGTATTGTTTGAGAATTTGTTGAGAATTTGTTGTGAATGAGGTATCTTGACTATCTACTGATACATTAAAATCATATGAATGAAGATTACTATCTAGTGAGAATTGAAGGAGATTCATATAACTAGACCTTGAAAGAATAAGGACATATAATATGGATTAATCCTGTCAGATGACAATTATGTTTATTCTATACTGTGAGTATTCACATTTGGAAGGGTCATCCCATATGTACCAACCTCTGAATCTAATTCATTCAATGCATGAGTCTTATGGGAATATAATCAGTATTTATTATATGAAATGTTGAACTAAAATTTTGAGTATGACATTGATTAAATACCTGAAGACCAAAATTTGATAAATTATAAAATGATGGATTTTGAAGGATACTTAGATTTAAAATGATAGTTTTATTAAGCATGTTTAATTAGTTAATTTATTCTTCTTATTTAGTGTCTTGTTTGTGTTTGCTTGTTTTTTCTTTTTTTTTTCTATGGGTAATAATCGTATGTTAAATAAATATAAAGAATGATATTAGAGAAAAAGATGTATCTCATGTTACAGATGAAACTCTACTAGAATAATTTATATATTCTATTAGAATAATTAATATATTGAGAAATACATAAAATTTAAAATTTCTATGAAGAGGATTATCTTTTGAATAGTTATACTATAACACTCCTAGTTCTTACCTTAAATCCATATGTTTCATCGTGATGAATTTATGGAGTATTACCGTTTCCATATTTATTGTTTGATGTATAAATTATTAGAACTAAAACAAAAAATATAGTATACGCTAATAACATAAAATAATTTAAACAGCCATTCAATTATTTTTCATAACTTCAATGATGCTGACAATAATTGTCTTATAAAATGATAAATTATTGAATGATTTTTATGCAAGGAATAGTCATTAAACTAAAAGTAAAATAAAATTCGGAATATTAAAAATATTGGTGAGAATAAGATAATGTATCTCAGGTCTTTATCACAGTTGTTAATTTAATTCACGGTCAATGGACTTTTTTTTATTAATGAATATAAAAAATTAGTTAAAACAAGATTCAAGCAAGTTTAACCCACTATAACATTAAAATAACATTTCGGTCAAAAAAAAAAAAAACAAGAAAAACAAGTAAAACATCATCATTATTTTTAAAGTTTTATTTTCAAAATACAACTCATTCTTTATGAATTTTTTTTAATTTAAAATTTGCTTGTCTTTATAGGTTTATTGTTTGATTTGTTGATGTAATGATAACTTTGATGATGTTTTTTTATTAATTCTTTCTTTATTGTCCATTATCTTAGTATCAAAATATAAAGCAAAGATAATATTAAGTATTCTTTTCAATTTAAAGCAGTTTTTATATCTTTTTAAACATAATAATTGATTATGTTAAGTTTATAATTAATTATCTTACATTAACAAATATGATTTTCATTCAATTTCATTAATAATTGATTACGAATAACGGATAATTAAATATGTTAGTTAAATAAAAAATGTTTATTCCTATATATAAGTAATTATGAATAGTGAATAATTGATTATGCTAGCTAAATTTAAATCCTTGTTTTTACATATAATAGATTATGAATAATCAATTATGTTAGCTAAATCTAAAAATGCTTTTTCTCCGATTATAAATAGTGAATAATTGATTATCTTAATTCAAAATGTTTTATAAATTATACGAAAAACATAATAATCAATAATATTTAATTATAATTGACTATATTAATTAGTAACCATAAAACTCTTTTGAAAAATAAAACTCTCTTTAATTCTTTGACATCATCATTCTATAATTTAAAAAGAAAAAAAAAGAGCTTTGTTGTTTTCTAAAATATAGATATTCTGATATTGTTATAAATTTACATCTTGATTGCGAAAGAAGTATTTAAATTTACTTAAAAGAGTGATCATGTTATAACCTTTTTATCTTAAATTTGTCACATTTCATGTGATATTTTTCTTTTTCTTTTATAATTTTTATTGATAACTTTGCACTAGTAGTTGGTGTGTTTGTTGTAGGTAATTTAATGTTTTCATTACCTTTATCAATCTTATTGAAGGGTATTTCAACGAGTGGTTTGTATTTATTGTTTAAATTACATAAATGTTTCCTACAATTGCATAATTCAAGTTTTTAGTGAAAAATTTAGCTCAAGTTGTTTTGATTAACTAGATGTAGATTCGAGAGTAATTGAACAATATTTGTGTATTTTTGTATTTCATATTTTTATCATTATCTCATATTATTTGTTGTTTTTGGTGTTCATTGATTGTTAGACTTAATTTCTCTCATAGTCAATAGTCTAAGAAAATTTTTCTTTAAAACTTTTAAAGGTCTTTTTTAAATTAATTCACCCCTTTCTTGGTTGTATTTTTAGTTATTCTTTGTTTTACAATTGGTATCTAAAGCAAGTTATTGAAAGTTATTCAATTTTGATCCAAAATGACTATTGATTCACAAACACTTGTTGAAGTGCATCTTTAAATAAACCTTCTCTTTTTTGTTATAGAGCATTATCCTCTTTGGAATTAGGATGAAAATTTTTCTTTAATTTATTCATAAGGGGGTTTTGGATGTATTGGTAAATGGTCCTTTGAATCAATTAGAATTGTTGATAATGTTGTGGTTCCTAAGACATTTTCTTTATGGACACTCAATGAAAATAGAAGTGTACACTATGATATAAGAGCTAAGAATATTATATCTTTTACTTAATTCTTGATGAATTCTATAGTGTTTCAATATTTTTTTCAGCTAAGGAAGTGTGGGATGGATTAGAAGTCACTCACGAAGAGATGTTAAGAGAGTAAGGAAAAATAATCTCATACGAGAGTAAGAGATGTTTAGGATGCTACCACTAGAAAGCGTTTACAATATTCAAAAGAGGTTCACTCATATAGTAAATCATCTTCTTATTCTTGAAAAGATTTTTGATATAGAATAACTCAACATTAAGATTATAAAAAGCTTAAATAGGTATGTCAACCAAAGGTTACCGCTATTGCTAAATTAAGAGATCTCATTATGATGAAAATGAACACCTTGTTTGGTAAGCTAAAGGAACATGAACTCGAACTAAGAAGACTTGGGAAGAAGAAGAATAAGAAGGAAAAGAAGAAGAAGAAGAAAAGAAAAACAATATAGCTCTTAAAGCTGATATAAAAAAAATGAGAGTAGAATAAAAGAGAAAGAAATGGAAAATTCAGATAGTGAAAATCTAAATTTAGTGAATAAGCTCTTAAAATTTCTGAAGCATAAGAATAAGTCTTTCATTCCAAGGAAAATTTACAAGAAGCGTAACCAAGGATTAATCTATACATGTTATGAATGCAGTAAGCAAGATCATATAAATCTGATTGTCCTTTATTGAAATTGAAACAAAAGATTGAAGAGAAGAAGCAAGTGAAGAAATATCATAAGAAAAAAAGTCTATATTGATAATGCCTTGAACTCTTCAAGTAGCTCAAGTAAAAGTGAAGAAGAAATAGCCAATCTTTGTTTGATGGCAAATGCAAAATCATCAAGTAAAAGTAATGTAAGTTCTAATTTTGAAATTGATGGAAAATATGGATGCATTTAATGAATTACATGAAGAAGTAAAACATCTCTCTTATTCAAACAATAGACTTAAAGGAGACAATAGATGACTTGAGAATAAATTAACTCAATTGCAAGAGGAAAATGATAATTTAAAAATCTTCATTGATGCTTTAGAAATGATTTATGAAATTCAAAATTGACATTAAATTCTCAAAAGGTAACTCACAATTATAAGGATTCAAGAAGTATTTGAAAAAAAATTGAGTATCCTATGAAAAACTTTCAAAATTGACATTAGGAATATCATATCTAGATGCACTCCTAAGTTTACAAAAGTGTGTTATGGACAAATCTAGAAGTGGTTTTACACATCAAAAGAAATAAAAAGCTTTTAAAATCTTTTTTCAATTTTAGAAAATCATCTACATCACCATTTGTGACTTGTTTCTATTGTTTGAAAAATGGTCATACATTAAACAAGTTATAACAGAAATCATGGTGTAACTACTGCGAAGTATATATGGATTTCCAAAGGAAACCCAAAGAGTACTAACCTCAAAGGACCCAATATAAATTGTGATCCTCATAATTCTTTTAGTATGTTTTGTAGATATACCTTGTAGCCAAAAAGTTCATGTGGTATTTTAATAGTGGATGCTCAAGAAATATGGTGAGCACAACTTTCTTAGTATCATTAAAATTTATGACAAAGGTCTTGAGGTAATATTTGAGGTGAATCATTATTTGATATGTTATGCAACATCCATTGGGCATTTTGGATTATTACTATACTCAATGACTGCACTTTATGATGTTTGTATAATTTGGCTTGTGTTTTTGTTCAGTTTAATCAATTATCTTGTCATCTAATCAATTATCTATTTCAGCTTCATGTCACTACCTTATTTTTTTTCCTTTACAATTGGTATTTGGTCGTATCAATTATCATTCATATTTTCATTTACAATTGATAACAACTTCTTTTACAATTAGCATTATCTTTTTGTCCTTACATACATGGTTGTTCCTAAAGAGAGTTTTTATGACTCATTTTGATGATAATGTTGTTAATAATTAAGTATTATTTTTAGGATTTGTTTGCATTGATTGATTGATGTTCAATTTTTCATGATTGATTTCTCATGCATCTTGCTACTTCTATAAAATGAATATCATGTTGCATATTGGTCTATATTTTATTTCTTCCTTTCATTACCTAGTTCATATTCTTCTTTACTTTTTTATTATGCCCAAAGGGAAGAAAGGTACATATGTTAATTGTTTCAAAACCAATGTCATGAATTAACAACAAAAAACTAGTTTTGGTTAGCCATCATAAAAAGGGTGAGATTGTCAACAAAGCATGAGAAAGCATGATATGTGGATTTGATGATGATTTTGATGATGCCAACATATCTTGTTGATGGATTCTCTCTTCATTGATCATTATGTTAGCATAATTAAAAAGTAAAGTGTGAATCAACCTCTAAGATAATCTTTGCATTTAAAAACTATTTTTCTATTTGTCTAAACATAGCAATAGATTATATTAAATTTATAATTGATTATTTCAAGTTAGACCAGACTTGGATTTCATCAAGTTTTGCAAATAATCAATTATGAACCGTGAATAACTGATTATGTCAACTAAATTTAAAATGTTTGTTATTACGAATAGTCTATTATGGACACTGAATGATCAATTATGTAAGCTAAAATTAAACGGTTGTTTTTATATATAATCGATTATGAACAGTGAATAATCCATTATATAAGATAAATATAAAAAAAAGTTTGTTCTTGCAAATAATCAATTATGTTAGATAAATATAAAAATGTTTGTTATGGCAGCTATCGATTATGGATAGTAAATAATTGATTATCCTATTTCAAAATATTTTATGGGTTACATGAGGAACATTAATTGTAATTGATTATATCAATTAGTAGCATGAAACTCTTTTAAAAGAAAGTTCTCTCTCATCCATTGACATCATTCCATACTTTCTGAAAGAATGAACCTTGTTATTTCCTAAAAGAGATATTTTGATATTGTTATATATTTAAATTTTGATTGAAAAAAAAATTCTCAAGATTCATTAAGAAAGAGATCTTACTATAGGTTTTTTATTATAAATTTGTTACATTTTAGGTGATATTTTCCTTTTTCTGTTGTAATTTGTATTGATAACTTTACACCAATGTTTAGTGTATTTGTGTTAGGTGTCCAAGTGTGAGTCTAAGTCTCACATTGAATATAAATGAGAAAGTTCAGCAACATATAAAAAAGAAGACCCACAAATCTAATGTCTTAAGATTTTTTATTCAAGGCGGTGTCATTCTCTTGTGTATTGTACTCTTGTTCTCATTCTTGTTGATCTCTCTGGTATTTCCCCCTCAATCAAGAAATTTGTTGTAACTGTTTTTATTATGTTTGTAAATTTTCTTTTAATGGTGTTTCAAGGTTTGTATTTCTTGTTCAAGTTACATAAATATTTTTTATAATTGTATAATTCAAAGTGAAAAAGACAACTCTAATTATCTAGATTAAATAAACATAGATTTGGAAAGAATCCAGTATAAAATATTTGTTTGTTTTTGTATTTTATTTTTCTCTCGTTATCTTTATTTTTTATTTTTTTATCCACTTTTAAACTTAATTTTTCATATCATCAATAGTGTAGAAAAAAAATTATAAATTTATTGAATTTATAATATTATATATATATATATATATATATATATATATTGAAATTGTATAAAATTAAATTTTTATTAACTGACATAATGAATGACTAATGAGATGAAAGGGATAGGTGTTAAAGAGTAGGGTTTGGACTTGTGTGGAAGTTCAGGCACATAGTATCACAGTGCTGCATTAGTCCTCTCATAATAATCTTTTTTATTATTGATAGAGAAAATTTGTTTACTTGTAATAAGTATCTTAAAATTTAAAGAGAGTGATTGTTTCTTATACTAGTAGTGACATTCCATTGACTTTAGGTTAAATATATTTTTGACTCCTCTTAAATTATCGAACTTTCCTATAGGTTTGATAAGTATTATTGAACGTTTCTTTTTATTTTAATGTATGTCCTAAAATACTATCTAAATCATTTCATTTCACTGATCAAACCAGTATCTGAAGTACTTTTGCAAAAACAAAATAAAATTTATTAAAGACAAAAGGATTAAGAAAAAACTGTTAGAAATCGAAAACAAAAATCTAATAAATTATCGTATACTAAAAACATATTTAAGACATGACTGACAGGGACAATGCAAAATAGTTACACTCCAAAAGTAAACTATCAGTTCCAAACTTTAATTAGTCTCCAACCTGCGTCAGTACAGCTACAAAATATAAAGTACAGAACAAAGTTATTGTCATAAAGGTTTATCTAATTCTTTATACAAAATGCATGTACGGCTAACTAAGGAAAATGCCAAGCATAAGTAAAAATAGCATTAAAAATAGGCATTTTCATTGAGTTAAAACTATAAAACAGTTCAGTAAATAAGGACAGAACGTTCCAAAGGCATCTAAGTTGGTAAATGTGGTCGTTATTTTTTTTTTTTTTTTTTGGCTTCAAGGGCCGGTCAGGTTCTTCAAATCCTCTTCCGTTGCATACCAGTTTGGTATTATTTTGAAAACATAAGGATTAAGATCCTTGTACGAGTTCCTAATGGTTCCTTCTGCAACTCCTGTAGCAACTGATACATCTGCACCAACACAGTAGGTCAGATACAAATATGTAATAGTAGCTCAGCAGCTAATTCTTATGATCACTAAGACCCTCATACATTTGAATACTCTTTTAGAAACTTATTTGACATCAAATTTAATTCCAAATTCATCACATAAGAAATAGAGTAGACAATTAAACCAGTCGATATGTTCTCATTTCATTGGTTTTATGTTTGACCCTAGGAGAAGTGGCACTGACCTTTGAGAGGTTTTTTATCATCAGAAAGCTGAGTTATGATGTATATAACTGCTGCAGCAATTGATATGGGGCTTCTCCTGGCAGATTAAAGATGCTATTAGTAACTATCTCAAAAAGATAAGTCAGAAAATTATGAAAAAAGAAAATGCATTAGTGGTGCAATTAAACAGGCCGAGGAAACCTATAAACACCAAAATCAATTCAAGCGGTGGTGAGAGGACAACGTGGATTATTTGTCCTTCAAATTCAAATTTATGAGTCACGTAATTGTGTGTAATACAATAAAGCATGCCTATACATGTCTAACACTAATTCATGACCCACATATCATTCTTTGCCTAGTTAAAGGAGAAAGAGTTCAAATTCAAAGTTATTGTATACTACCCTTAACTATATATATCCCCGTCATGTCTCATAAGCCTTGAACACTTATAATTATAAAGCCCTAATCTTATGCTAAAGTGATTGGTTCACTTTTGTCACAGAATTGCGAACTCTATACTTTTGCCACCTGAAATTCCTCCCAGTAGCGACACCTTCATTTATTGAATTCATAATCAACAATAACTGAAGACATGAATAATGTAATAGTATGAAAAGGCAAATAACTTGACAGGCCGTCAACCTTAACAGTTAACATCTACTTCATTCCCTAAAGAAAATACAAGACAAACTAAAATTTACCTTATATCAAATTCTTCTGATTTCTGAACAGCTTCCTGAGCAGCTTTTACAGCTTGATTATTCATACCGAGATTAGAACAAAAACGTCTCTGATGATTGTTGAGAAAATAATGTTAGTGGAACTAACATAAAATTAATTAGTCAGCTAACCCAATGACTAAATTAGCTAGCAGTGCTACATAAGTACCCCTCATCAATTGAAAAAACTCACCATAAAGTCCCCAGCATGTATTGTTCCTATCTCTACAGATTGGCCCTTCTCCAAACCCAGTTGTTTCACTACGTATTCTTTCGCTCGGCCAATTTCCTTCTTTGTGGCTCCATTGGCAACAGAGCAAATTTCTATTTGAAATCCATAGGTTCATGTAAGGTAACTTATATAGGAAAAGATAAATCAGGAAGCATCTAAATGTCAAAAGAATCATAAGCTGCACCCTTTACAGTGCGAGGTTTGTCCTCTTGTCGACAAGCAATGTAGAGGCAAGCAGCCAATAGTGCATCCTGATTTCTTCCTCTACTAGACTTCTGGTCTTCAATTCGCTTATAGATCTCATTAGCCCGATCCTTCAAATCAATTGCAAACACAACATAAGAGGAGAACAAATACTAATTTTCCATAAATTCAATGTTCAACTCAAAAGATAAACTAGAATAACAACTTCAAGGAGCAGTTGATATAATGCAAAGCATATAAACATTGTTCTGACCAAGTTCGACGTAATTGGTTGGCATTAAGAAACACTGTTCGACCCTATTACTTTCAGTTAGAATGAAAATCATGCCTCATAATTCCATGCTTGTCTCACCATCTTGTAGCACTGTGAACTCACGAGACAAATTTCGTATACATTTTCAGAAGAAATTTTATCCGTGTTTGGATAAATCTATTCGATGAGAGTAACCTAAATTTTAGGATATTTCATTTGCTACTCCGTAAAATGCTGTGTTCACATATTAAATTCCAAAAATTAAACAATTGTCCAGCATTTTTGTTGAAGTCAGGAATTTCAATTCCACTAAAATAGGAGGAACCGTCGATTTTTTTTATTCTAATGGAACATGTCTACCATGCAGGTGGGACCTTGCAAGACTGAAATCCGACCAGAGAGAGATGCAATGCATACCCTCTGCACAGGGCTTCCAAATTTTAAAAAAGTTCACAACTTTTTCTTAATTTTGTGAAAACACAATTATATTATAATAATATTTTCAAATATTAAAATTGTGCTTTTAATTTTAAATATTAGTGAAAGAGGGTCCAATTTTCATGATTAAAATGGTCTCCATGAATTTTATGACGGTTGTGACCTTGTGTCCCATTCCCTGAAATGGAAACGCCAGTGCATCGCCAGAAACGGCTTCCAACAATCAATGAAGCGTTCCATTTCTACAATGGTTACGAAACTACAAAGAACCTTGTTCAATGGAATCACTTTACATTTCAAATTCAGACATTTTAAAACTCTTCATCCAAACACATTCTTCATTCAAAGTTTAAAAAAGGTGACGGTTTATAACTGCTAAAAAAAGTTACGAAGAAGATAGTGAGCAATACCTTGATGGTTGCAACAAGTCCCAACCTGAAATTCCACCGCCAGCCACGTCAGCCAATACGACAAAAAAACCATTCTCAAATAATTTAGACGAATAAAACAATAATGCGGAATGTGTGACCTATCCGACATGGTGGCGATGCTTTTGAAGGCCACGATGAGTCCGCGGTCGGGGTTGGCGCCGCGGTTCTGCCAGCGGCCGAGTGAGGAGGAGAGGAACTCGGCGGAGGCGCCGTTGGGCTTGGCGATGAGGGTGGAAAGGCCGCCGTCAGTGAGCAGTGGGTTGGTGGGTCCGCCGACACGCACGGGGTCGTTGTCGCCGGACTCGTTAGCGAAGGTTCGCCACTCGGAGGTTTCGTCGATGGAGTGAGAGTCCAATACGAGACCGCACTCGGAGCAGACGGTGTCCCCCGCCGAGTGGTCGAAGACGACCTCCGTCTGCCTCTTGCAGTCGGTGCAGAAGGCGTCAGACATGGCTATGTCTCTCTGGGGTTTTGGGTTTTGTGAAGAAGAAGAAGAAGAAGAAGAAGAAGAAGAAGAAGAAGTGCATTAGCAGAAGAGAACTTGCAGGGATTTAAATAAAGAAAAAAAAAGAAAAAAAATGAATAAATTGAGCATTTATGTTGTTACGTTGAAGAAGAGTGGTTTAGGAAAGTCATGTGGTTTTCGTGCTGAGTTGGATCCTTCTCTCTCTTTTTTCACATATTGGATTAAGTTAATAGTACCAACAAGCTTGCGTAAGCTTCGTTAAATACTATAATTAATTACTTAATTATTATTATTAATGATATGTTTATCTTCAAACATTTATTACAAGCGTCTTTTTATTACTTTCTGCATATTTTTTATATGTGCATCTGCTACAACCAATGTATATTTAATAGGGTGCATTAAATATTTCTCTTAAAATATTTATTAACATGAATTATTGTTTCCTAATATTTATTAACATCTAACATGAAGACTTAATTTATGTTTTACAAGTCATATTGCATTTCACTTTTAAGACTTTCTTCCACTTTTTTTCTTTCAATGTAGCATGTAGCATGCATATTCAATTACTGTATGATGATATTGTAATGAATTTAGTAAATAATCTTATACAAATAAAATGTTATTTCTTTCCATTAAAGTATTTAATGAGGTGAATTAAATAGTTTCTTACAATATTTATTGACATAAATTTGTCTTTGCTTTTTAAGTTCTATTATGTTATTCCATTTTGAAATTTTTGTATTCACTTTTTTAAAGGTCTCATAAAAATTTCATTCTAATTAATATTTTCTTCAAAATTGTTATTATATATTTTGAAAATAATTTTTTTATTCCCATGACCTAGAGTCTTATGATTCTCATCGATAAATTTACTATCATATGTTGTAAAATTTATATCATTATAACTTACATGAATAGGTATCATCTTTTTATTGGAGATAATATAAAGCTCTTTTCATGGAAATGTTTTATAAGGTACATTAAATATTTTCTTTGAAATACTTTTTATAATTTTCAACATTAAATCTTTGAAATATTTTTATTTCAGTTTGACTATTTATAAATTTTAAAACAGCTTTAGTTACTATTATATTATTTACACTTATTTTTTTTTACTAGTTTTAGTATAAGTTTATATGTACATATTTATAAAGATGTAGAAATAAAAAATTATATAAATATTTTATTAAAATAAAAAAGAAATTTAACTTTTAAACTATAATGTAATATAAAGGAATGAATTACTCTTTAAAAAATATTATAATTAAATTGTCATTAATTTCAATTCTTAAATGGTGTGAAACTCATTGAATTGTCATTAATTTCAATTCTTAAATAGTGTGATGTGAAATTATTGGAGATACGTGTAAGTCTCCAATATTATATCTTTCCAATAAAAACATTTACCGATGCCATAAAGACATGAGTTAAAGAAAGTCAAAAGGAAAAACAAAATCATGGAAAATCATATTTTTTTATACTTTGTTGAAAAAACACATTGGTAATGCATTGAAAATTATAATAAAAACTAATGTATTAGTGACAATTATTTTAGAACTGTCTGACGCAATAGTGAATAAATAAATAAACATATTTTTATGTTTTCAACTGAATTCAGTTAACTTTTCATTGAGGAGGATTTTGAAATAATAACTATTTTAACAATCTTATTAATATTTATGGTACTATTTGAAATCGAGATGATTTCGAAATAATATACACTGTACCCTTATTTAAAAATAATAATGTCAAAAATAGTACTGATATTTAAAAAAGTTTATAGGATATGTACAATTTGTAGAGTACACAAAGTAACTACCTCGATCATAACGAATCTTTTGTTTTGTGAGCTGGGCTTACTATGGGCCGCATCAGTTTACGAACTTGGGCCGAAATTATTTTGTCCGATTTTGATTAATTTAAGTTATATATTTTATTTTTAACGAATTATTTAAGCCACTTACTTCATTAAATTGGGGTGAACATGACTCGCAAAGATGTTTAAGCTACACAATTCACCAAATTAACTTTAAAAATTATTAAATCTGGACTTAATTATAAGTAAAATTAATTATTTGAAAATAATAGTTAAGGTGATTTAATGATTTTGTCTATATGCAATAAAAATATTTTTACATAAATTACTTTCATTAAAATGTATGTTTAGGTAAAGAAATAAAACCATTTTTAAAATAATAAAATTAAATATGATTTATAAAATTGAAATGCACTTATTTAGGTTTGCTTATATTTGAGTCCAAACAAAGTACTAAAGAGGTCAATTTTTGGAAAAGAAAATTTGAATAATTTCCTTGAGATAAAATAAATATAATTATTTTTATAAGCTCAAATATTGGTTTTCGATAACTTAGCTTGAATTAATCCCAGCTGGTTAAGTTATTGAAATTATTTTCTATGCAAAATAAAATAAATAGGATATTTTCATGTTTGGTAAGTTTAATAATTCACTAATTTAACATGGTAATTACTTTTTTGCACTCTCTTGGGGCTTATGTTCTTTCCGATCGTGAATCTAGAAACAAAATCTGGATTATATAATTTGAATGTATTGTTATATCCATAAATATTTTTAAGATTATTTAATCTGAAAATGTATTATTTATTATTTTTATATTATAAAATTTAGAAATATATTTTAAATCATATAAATTTAAAATATATATAAAATATTTTTTCAAATTACAAAATTTTGAAGATGCATTATGCGTTATATAATTTAAAAACACGTTTTAAAAATCCGGGTTGTTATAACTTTTCTTAAAATTTGACAACGATAAAAGGAAAGTGCGTGTATTTTTTATATTCAAATTTTTATAATATTATGTATTTTTTATTATAACTTTTAATTTTAAAATATTTAATTAATATTATATATTTTTTATTACAATATTTATTTTTTATATATTTAATTAATATTTAGGACAATGTGAAAATAAATATAAGTATGAATACAAATATACTATATATCCAATAAAGATAAAGATAAAAATAGATATATATTATTATTTTCATGATAAAAAATGTAAATCTTAGAAAATAGTTTTATAATAAAAATGATTTTAAAATTTAGTTTTAGAAATAAATAAGATAATAAATGAATACTTTTTTAATAGAAAAGTTTTTTAAAAAATAGGAATATCTCAGTTTTTATTTTTACAAAAAATTACTAATTCTTTTTTAAAAAAAATTGTTTTTTTTTTCCTTTTTTTTACCTTCTCTCTAAAACTACACCTTCTTTCTTTGTGAGATTGATGATTGAAAGTCATCCCTAGATTCCTAGTTTTGAGTAGAATAAGACTGTCCGAGCATAATATTAGATTGAATTGCCAATGATTCTAGGTTTTTGAGTGAATTTGGTAAAGGAAGCTAATTACATATTTTTTAATATTAAGTAAGGGAACTAATTGTATGTTATTTTATGTTAGTTTGAAATAGAAATTTATCTAAAGTGGTGATATTTAGTAAGGAAAACTAGTTGCATGTTTTTTTTATAAATGTTTGTCCACTTTGAAATATACTCCTATAAAAAATGATGAATTTGGACAATTTATGGTGTGAATTGATTTATGATTATAAATGAGTTTGAAAATAAAGTTTATATGAGTTTTAAAGTGAATAGTGAATGTTATGCATGATGTGTGAGATATGTTTGTGAATGATGTAGAATGGTGATCTAAGACATAATATCTTCAGCAAAGGAGATATCGTATTGAGACTGTTACTATGTGTATTGTTTGAGAATTATTAGATATAAGGAGGTATCCTGACTCTACTGGTACATACATTGGATTCACATAGACCAAATGCTGAGAGTCAAAGGACATTCATATGATCATGTTCGAGATTGAAATATGAGTTTATCGGAATGGGACATATGGATTAACCCTGTGCATATGAGAACTATACTTGAGATTTGAAATATGAACTGATCAAAACAAACTATATCAGAGATTTGAAATAGGATCTGATTAGAACATATGGAAGGGTACAATTTGAAATAGGAACTGATTAGAACATATGGAAGGGTACATGATAGGTGGAAACCTCTGAGTCTAACTCAATGCACAAGTCTTTGAATATATGTATGATATGAGTATTGTAAAGATTTGATACTGACAATTTGATGTATGAGATACTTATGTAAACCTATTCTTGTTTGATTGAGACAAAAATTTAATTTATAAAAATATTTTTTTAAACTCTCTCGTTTATCCTTCTTTTTGTGTGCTATTTGTTTTGTTTTTAAATCTATTACGATTGTGTATTATAAGTAGAAGATTTGATAGGTGATGTGACTCTTTAGTGAAATAATAAAAAAATTTAACTTTATTTTTATTTTATTTTTGTGAGTGTACAAAAGACACTACATTAATATTATCTCCTAATTGAAACTACATTAATATTATCTCCTAATTGAAACATTATGACATAATGGAAAAGAAGTTAAAATCTACCATCTCGTAATTAATAAAATAATGTTTTCAATAACTTTTATTTTGTATATGCTTATATCCATGAGTTCTAATACTTGAAACACGCCTCTTTCATTAGTTAAATATCATCATATAAATAATTGTTTTCGATACTTAACATTGTTTTTATTATTTTTCAACTACCTTAGTTAATATCATATGTCATTGGTCAATCTCCAACAAAGTTAAACCACTACTATTAAAGAATGGAGAAAATATGGTGAAAATCGGTCTAATAACTCATTATAACATTTTAAATATGCTTATGAAATAGTGAGAATTAATTTGAGATCATGTAATGTATTTTTCAATATTATTTACTATCCATCATTATGCATTGTTTTTAAATATTATGAAATATAATTATTGTTAAATTAAAATATTATAATCTGTAAGGATTTAAGTTAAAAAAAAAGGAAAAAATAAAAATAAAAATAAGTTGTTACCTCTCACTGTCTCAAAAAGCCCAAAAAAAACTTCTTTCTCAACTTCAGTCTCAAAAACCCTAAATCCTTCTCAGTTATCTCTTCTCTTGATTTAGATTGAAAAGCTAAGCCTCCATTCGTTTTTTAGTCTAGGTAGAGCAAGCTTAGCACGTCACCATTTCGGTTTAGGTAAGTACCAATTATGTCCTGTTCTTGAGCGATTTAGAGTTTTCGTAAAAAGAATATTTGCTTGCACTTTCGTGCATGTAGTCTTAGAGACATAAAAGAATGATCTTTGTTCGTTTTGGATCCTAAGGGTAGGTTCAAATTGTTAATAGATTTGTATGTTGCAGGTTGAGTTATTCTTACAAGCAGTAGCTTGAAGTTTTTACAAGTGATTCACTTCTTAGACAAGTAAGAGAAGCTGACTCTTAAGTTAATATATATAACCCAAATATGAAACCTAGAGGTGCTGGTATTACATATTTATCCTTAATTTCTAATATAGTTGGGAATTTATTGAGTGTTTTGTATTATGTTCAATTTGAGTATATAGATTTTGACAAGTGAATGTGTTTGTACCGAATACATTTTATATTATTTCGATTGGTAGGTCTGGACTGATTTTAAACGTGGAATGAGTCAAATTAATTTGATATTTTATTTAAATTTATCTTTAATTGATAATAAAGAAATTTTCTGATATTGTTAGTTTGAGTATCTTGATTTTGGAAATTCTTTTAATTTATTGGAACATGTATGAGTAGTAATATGTGATTTTGATGTGTTGATTCTGGATTTAGTATTTTCAGGAAAGAAAATACCAAGTCAGAATAATATAGGATGTGCATTGTTTGATGATTTGTCTAGAAGGAGGTATCCTGACTCTACTAGTACCTTATAATCACATAGATGAAGGATACTAGGTGGTGAGAGTTGAAGGAGGTCCATTTAACTGAAACTGTAGTTTGAAAGAGCTGGTTAGGACATATATATGGATTTACCCTGTCAGATGATATTATGATTGGTTAGAGATTGTGTGGATTTCACAGTTAGAAGAGTCATATGATAGGTGCTAACCTCTGAGTCTAACTCAATGCACGAGTCTTCCGGACAGGAGAGTATATACCTCAAGTTGCTGATGGAGTTATATCATAATGGTTATTTGATGCTTATTTAGTTACATTTTAAGGATGTGTAAACTTTAAAATACCTATGAAAAGGGATTATATTTTGAATGACTCTACTAGATTATCCTTTGGTTATGAAATGTTTTATATTCAAACTTTATGCGATTCCTGTATGATGGATTTTAAAGGAATTATACTTTGAATGACTCTACTAAATTATCCTTTGGTTATGTAATGTTTTATATTCAAGCTTTATGTGATTCCTGTATGATGGATTTTATGGAGTGTTACATAATGCATTAACAATTAGAAGAGTGATCTGATAGGGGCTAACCTTTGAATCTAACTTAATACACGAGTCTTCTGGAAGTAGAGTCAATGTCTATGAAATGTGATTTCAATCTTTAATTATAAATGTTAGAATGTTTATTTTAAGCGTGTTCTGAATGGTTAGCTTATCCTTCTTGTGTGGTTGTTTGTGTTTTCTTTCTTTTGTTATTTGTGATAATCGTGTATTACACGAGAGCAGATGATATTGTTACAAGAGAGTATATTCCTCCAGTTGTTGATGGAGTTATATTATAATAATTATTTGATGCTTATTTAGTTACATTTTAAGGACGTGTAAACTTTAAAATCCTTGTGAAAAGGGATTATATTTTGAATGAGTCCACTAGATTATCCTTTGGTTATGAAATATTTTATATTCAAGCTTTATGCGATATAAATAAGTTATCTTTTGATTATATAATGTTTTATATTCAAACTTTATATATGATGAATTTTAAGGGGGGTTACATAATGCATTAACAATGATTTAATTAATTAATTTTTTTCACCAAAAGAATATACTAATCTTTTTTATAAAAAAAATTAATTTATATCAATAAATATTATTATCTACCATAATCAAATTTAAATTAATAAATTATAAAATAATTCGTTATTTGAAGTTATTTAAAAATTGTTTGAATAAAATTAGGTGCAAGTAGTTTATAGGAAGGAACTCATGAGTTGCTCCAATTAATGATCAGTTGGTAATGGTGGCTGCAATTTTCAGCTTTTCATTTTGCCTCACCTTTCCCTTTTCTTTCACTTCTCAACCATAACATAACTTTACCACATTCTACACAGATCTGAAACCCCTTCTCAGAATTTCACAGGCTAATGTAATGTCTCACACTCACCAATTTTTCTACTGTTTTCGGACTCAGATTAGTTCTAGCGCTTTCACTTCTTCTCCTGTTACTGTTTTCCAATACGGCTTCATTCAACCAATAGTGGATCTTCAATTTTTGTTTTCAGTGTTCTTCTATGTGTGTGTTTTCATTTGCCTAATAATCTGTATTGATTGATAATCTGATAGTTCAGAGGCATTGGGAAGATGATTTTAGGGATTTTTCTCCTTTTTCTTTAATTGGAATTTACTTACCCCTTTTTCGTTAATTGCAGTTATAATCCTGTGCAAGTGGGAATGAAGAATTGGGTTTAGACATAGGACAAGGGGTGTGTGGTGTGGTGTCCTATGCAATGAGTGCACACATGTGAAGTGAAGTTCAGTCCACAACAGCTGTTTCTAGAGTGGGCTTTTGTGTTGTGTGTCATTGTCTTCCTCATCCATTTTCTCTTTTTTTTTCACGCCGTAAATCTCTCTCTCTATCTCTGAAATTTGGATCAGCACCCATCAATCTATGGAGTCTGTACTGGGTAATTGGCCATCCTATGACCCTCACAACTTCAGTCAGCTTCGACCTTCCGATCCTTCAAGTTCTTCTGTAAGTTGTTGTAGTATAAGAAATTCATAATCCTGGACTTATTCAATCATGTAAATGTATGCTTTGTCACTTGTTGAGAAATCTGATTGATTGTGATTGATTGTTGAGAAATGTGTGCTTTGTTTTTTATTCTCAACCCTTTTCTCCCTTGAGGAAAAAATTTGGTTGTTGACCATCGAGATAAGACTTTCTTCTGGTTGACACACTTGCATATTTGAATCCCATCTTTTTTGAGATTGTTCGTTAAAGTTTTAAGTTGGTACATGGTAGAGAAGTTATAGTGTAGAAGAACGTTTATTTGCAATAATTACATTTTTAGTTTGTTCCCTTATATCACAAGGGACAGTGTGTTTCTTGACATTTTGATTGTTTTTACTAATTTATAATAGGCTTATGGCATTGTGCAATTTGTTGTTCACCTCACGTTGAATTCTTCACCATTGATGTTATGTGCAGCTTTGCCTTTGGGAACATATCCATTTAGTCTCAATAACTTCACTGTTTGTCTTGCTGTTTCCCCCTCTATATCCTTTTGTATCCTGCAATGTATTCATAAATTTGAAAGTTTAAAATTTTTCAACCATGGAATGATTTGCTGTTTCCTTTTGTTTCTTGCTCTTTTTCACTCTAAACATAATACTGTTAAAATTGGTTTTCTTGTTCAATATTGTAGCAACAATAAATTCTTCTATTAAGATAACTGTTTTACTTCTTTTAAAAATAGTTGAAAAGGCTAGTTTTATACGTAATTTGTCCTTTATAGTGTAAGAAATATCTTTACAGCTTTCAGGCATATATTAGTTTCCATTAGCCTGACACAAATTTAGTTGTTTCACAATACCTTTTGCTGAATGTAGTTGCTCGTTTCCTTTCCAAAGATTATTAGATTCACTAATCCACAAAATTACAAACAAATAAGTATTACTAATGAAATTTATCTATTAAAAATGAAGGAGACCTTTGGATTCATTTGATACCTTTGCTGAAGCATAAAAGTATGATATACGATATGTGCGTACATAATTCATGTTTTATGTTAAACAAAGGTATGATGATTCTCTATTCAATTATATTTGATAAGAAGGAAGCTCAAATAAGATTATGACAGGTGTGATATTGAAGATAAACCCACGGAATGGGCTACTGTTATTCATTTCCTTTTTCCTAACCAAGCCATGGATAAACAAAGCAGTTTTATGGCCAACTTCTTTGTGCATACATGGATTGAAGTTTGTAACTTAAGTCTGAATGAACTTTACGTTACGAACTAAGTTTGTAAAACAACTTTGTCTTTTCTTCCATTTCAAACTAAATTTCAATTCAAACTTGAGGCGAAACTCAGTTTTCAATCGTACCAACTGAAAATCAAGCAAGAGATTTTCAGTTTTACTTTTTGATGCACGTTGGGGGTATCTCAACTGAAAACTAAACGTGCCTTTTTTGCTCCTGGCCACTCTTATTTTTTTTGAAGTGTACTATGGATCACTTAATCATATATTTTCATTTGCTCTCTGAAGATGAAACTTCTATTTTCATGCAGAAAATGACACCGGCCACTTACCATCCTACTCACAGCAGGACCCTTCCACCACCTGATCAAGGTAGTCAGTAGAACTTTTTTTTCTTCTGGGGCAATGCTTTGCTCTGTTTTTATCTGATCGATAATCTGTTTGAAAAATGTATTTTCCTTTAATCATGATTTTGGAGGAGTATCCGAACTAGATGCATTAAACCTATTACTTTGATCTTATTTTTCTCTGTTTGCCGCACACAAAAAGTTTTGCTTGTATAGAAAGGTAACAAACATGAAAAACATTGTTTCCGGGTTTTTAGTTTTTCTTTTTCTGACAGATGTACAACCCTCATTTTCTGGCACTCTTGTTTTTAATTTGGGTAGAATTATTACTGGTGTTTTGTAACTGAGGGTTTGCTAACTTTCTGAAATTTATTCTGACAGTGATAAGTAGTGAAGCCAAAAATATCCTCCTGAGACATATCTATCAGCATGCTGAGGAGAAGGTTAGTGACTCTTGAAAGTTAAACCCAATGTGTTTTGGTACAGTTAGGTCTGCACATGGTTGTACACATACCCTCAACGCATCAGCCCACAGGGATCTAATAGATGTCAATGATCTTTCGTCTTTTCAGTTGAAACCAAAAAGAGCAGCATCTGATAACCTTTTACCAGAGCATGGATGCAAGCAACCTAGAGTTTCTAGCTGACACGTCATTGACCGTCTGTTGCATGTGATTGTGAGCTACTTTCCCATAGATATACCCGTATTTTCTAAAGAGTTTGGTTCTTGTTTCAAATTGTGAACTATTTTGCCAATTATAGACTGGGGAGTTTTGTAAATACAAAGCCTGTTATTGCCCATCAAAATTTACAGTGAACGAAATGATGATGCTTTCATGGTTTATTTTTGTGCCATGCCTTATTGTGCTAGACAGGTAACAACTGATTGCCCACATTAGTTAGGAAGAGATTCGTTCTTTAGTTAAGGATTTTCAAAATGCATCTCAGTGTTTTGGACTCAGGAGTATGCTTGTGCCATAATTTTATTGTCTAACTTTTTTGATGAATAAGCAATTATTCTCATTCATCATTGTTAAAATGAGTATGTACTCTACAGTAGAAATTAATGGTTATGAATATGGTTTGATGACTTTGAAGCAGATCTTAATAAAAGAGAAGAGTACTGTTGCACACCTCATTTGCTATATTCTATTTTTTATACTTTATTATGCAGCATGTATGCTGGTTAATGTGCCATTGTAAGTGCACTTCTATATTAAGAAAAACTGTATGAGTAATCTATAAGTAATATTATATAGGGATAACTCTTAAGCCATAAGCATTGGTTGAGCTATCGAACCACTCAACTTCTGAATAAAGAAACTCGGCTATCATCTAATGTAAGGGGCTTATGTTATAGTCATAGGGCATGTTTGGATAAATGACTTAACTAGTTTCTCATTTAATAAGTTTTTATTACATTAGGACTTCATAAGTTTGACCTTGCAATTTATTTGAAAAAAGAAAACACAATAATTAATATATAAGATAATTGATTATTTTGGATGAGGATAATTAGATATTTTTTGTTCATCATCAGGTGTGCACAATTTCCAAAATCTAATAAGTAATGATTAATTTGTATATGTTTCTTCTGGCTAGTCAAATATTATTTAAACAAAAGAGGCTTATTTAAGGTGCTTAATCAAGTTTATTAGTTTATGAGAATTATAAGCTATTCTCACATTGCAAGAAGCTTAACGTGAGGTGTTCTAAACACCCTCGTAAGAGGTTTTCTTGACTTCTGCTATGTAACATCTTCCTCGTACAACTCCCTCCTCTTCATTGGTGTTGCACCCCTCTCCTCTAAATTAATAGAATTTGTGATTAAGTTTCTCGTCTACAAATTTTGTGTGGCTGGATTCTTTAAATTAGTTGTTTTTCATAACATTGTTTACGGATGTTTCAAAGCTTCATCTTAGATTACAGCGCTTTTAAGGAAATTTCTTTTAGCAATCTCATTTTTTTCTTGCACCTTCGTAAGTCTAAAAAATTCAAATTACTCATGATTCAAAAATATTTTGAATTGCATAATATAAAAATTCATAATTCATAATTCATAATTAAAAAATGTATTCTGAGTTACTCTACAACCCAATATGTTTCTAAATTTCACAATTTAGATCTTTTCAAACACTCGTGTAAAAAGTACACGATGAAAGCATAGAATGGAGGCAGATGTTTTCTACACTCCAGCACAAGTACATGATGAAAGCATGGAATGGAGAAAGAAATTAAGAAAAATAACAATTTGCTACTGCTATACTAAATTTAGAAACCCAATGAAATTTATTTTGGAAGATTAAGGGCTCAATTAAAAATACCTTTTAGTTAATGAATCTAATTAGTTTTTTTCAAAAATTTAGAAATCTATTGATCCATTAAACCTAGATTAATTCTTTAAAATGTATTATAATGGAAATAAATTTCTGGACATCTACAAATTTCTAAAAATAATTTGCAAAATTAAACTTTTGGGACCTCAATGTCTATGAGAATACATGGCATAGTTGTGCCTTTAACAAGCAAGACGCGTGTATGGAAGATCTATGAATACTGTGTTCATAAACTCAAATATTCATGATAACACTTCTTTATAGAAAGAAAATCACTTTTATACCTTAGTTAATGTTGGTAACGCCTCTTAATCTCTAATGGGCTACAAGTATTACTATTTCATGTTGGAAGGATAATTTTTAAAAATTTGTGAATACGTTTAGTTTACACAAAGCATAAGTTTAAAGTTGGTAGTGAAAAAGGTTGTGTGAGTTGGAAGAAACACAAATTTTAAGGCCCCTTCAAGACTGATCCAATTCCAAGGCGTTCATGCATTGGTGTGGATATCAAGTCTTGAAAAAAATGAAACACGTAGTTTAAAACTTCAATGTAATGAGGATGATGATGATGTTGAGAATAGCAAAGGAAACAAATATCTTTAGTATATATGGTGGATGATTATGTAAAAAAGAATTTAAATTAAAGTGCAAGTTAAAGAATTAATAAAGTTTAGAAGGTGAAATGGTGTTGAAGTCAAAAGAGTAGGCGAAGAGACGCCGCCATCGTCGCCTCTGGTTTTGAAGATCTTTTTGAGAGGTGCCATGCATGCTGCTCTATGCTCCAACACACATGGCTTCACAATTATCATTGCCTTCTCTATTTTTTCAATATATACTTCTAAAAACTAAATAAACCTCTATTGTTTACACTAGTTTCGATATTTGGGCTGGATATTTAGGTTCATAATACAATATAAAGACAAATAAACCAAATTTTAAACTTTTTCTTAGCTTCAATTCAGAATTTTTATTTTGTGTTTTTCCCATGTCCAAGAAATTATTTAATTAATCAATAATAGTGCATGGATTAGAAAGAGGTGGGAATAAATAATTAATTTAATTTTTATAAATGACTTAACTGACTATTTCTTAAAATCGGTGAACATTTGTTGTAAATCTTCTTGTGACATGTTTTTTTAGTTATCATTAAATAAAATTACATATATTTGATATCTTGAGATATCAATTGTGTTTAAGATATAAAAAGAAGAAAAGGATATAATGATAAAAAAAAAAGTATTGGAATAACGGGTAAAGTTTAGCGTTTTGATGTTTGTGTAAAGTTAGGGAAAAGTATGACACAGTTTTATTGTCACCGCATTTCGATACCTTAATGAACGCCTTTGTTTCCTCAGCTTTTTCAACTTTGATTACAACAATTTATGCGATTTCCCAAATTCATGGATTTCTTTTCTTCTTTTTCTACTTTGTGAAACTTAAATAAATTTTTCAATAAAACTTTAATCTCTCATCACATATAAAATTAGTCCCTTTCTAATTACAAATAGTTAAAACTTATTCCTAGTATCCTAAAATACAATATTTAAATTTAGAGAACTAAGTTTACTATACTTAAATATTTATATAAATCCAAACTACAATATATTCAAATCAAAGAAAAAGATTTTCAAAAGACAATTTCTTTTATAGAATACATCCTCATTGATATCATTGTACTTGGAGAGTCATCTCTTCCTATATTAAAAATATCATAATAATTTAAAAAATAACAAGCAAAATATATATGATAAGCTAACGATATTCATTTCATACATTTCGCTAATTATATATTATATATGTATGTGTTTTTTTTTAAATATTACATTGAATACTAATACTACAGATTAACATTTATTAGAATTATTTGGTCATGAAATAATACTTCACTTTGATTCCTACTGACAATTCAGATGTATATAAAAATCTTTACGAAACTCAAGTACCCTTTACTCAAACTCATATAAGTAGAAACTTTGCTCGACTTTTCATTATCTAATATTCTTTTTACGTGTGATTAGTATATAATAATTTTGATTATAATATTTTAGTATATTTGAAGTAAAAAAACATCATTATATGGTGCGAGGATTAAAAAAAAAAGTTTAAAAAATAAACCCTCCTATACTTTTAATTTTGGACTAAGAATTCCTTCCACTCTACCCAATAATTCCCATATATAAGAGTCGAGAAAAAATAATTTACATATTCTATTCTTTTAATCCACAAAAATAATACTTATTTATTTTTTTCTTTATTTACCAAACTGCTATTTTAAAGAATATTTACACTCTTTGCATTTTGGGAAAGGTGAAGAATGAGAAAAGAAATTAAATATTTTTAAAAAAAATATTTCTTCTTATATTGTCAATTCCTTCAATCCATAGATAACTCAATTATCAAGAGGTGCCTTGCATACATTGATGGCCTAATCAAATTGTTTTTGACAGAAATGAGTCATTATCCTTCATAGATGTGATGGCTTTGAAACAGTCTCCTTATTCCTTCCATTCTTTTTATTCTTTATGTTTCTCCTTTCTACCAACACATCTTATTTATAATTAGACCAAATAAAATAAATAAATAAATAAGGGAACTAAAAACGTAATTAAGTATTTTATATTAATTATAATATATTGATGAAAAGATACACCTCTTCATAAAAATAAAAGTAAACAATAACTTTGCATATTATTGAAAATTATATGGGCATGTAGATAATCAAATATAAATTTAAAATTTTGGTAACTATTTTTTTATTACCTTGATCCTTTTTTTCTCAATCTGTTTGAATTTGTCATGCCAGCAAACCAATCACTATCTTAAGATGGCCAGAATAATGATGATTGGATTGATTAATATATAATTAACATTAATATTCATCATAAATTTGACTAACCTTGAATTTGAGTAAACATGGGAAAAATGAGGTGGATGTTGATTTGATGATGACGCGCTTAAAGGCGCGTTAAATAAGTTGTTCTGCGCTCTTCGTAAGACAATTTCGAAACGCAAAGAAAAGAATTTGGCAATCTCAGTGATTAAGACGGTTTGAACTACAATACTTTTTTTTTAATAATGCAATATTTCATTTTATACTTTTCTTTTTTAGGAATTTTTCTAATTATTTAACAGAAAGCAATTCCTCTCCAGAGAAAAAAAAAATGTTTCATCTTTATTCGTTGTGTGTTGCTTGAGGTATACTATATAATATTGTAGAAACGTAGTTTTTCTACTTTAAAATAAATTTAAATGTATTTTTAATTTTACAAACACCATTTGTAAAAACACCGTTTGTAAGAGTATAAATTAGTTTTAAATTTAGTTTAAAGTTAAAAATGAAAAATGTTAATTAATATAGCTAAAAAATATTTTAAATAAATATAATTAGATTTTTTAAGTGCGTAATTTAATTAAATACTGTATTTATTGTTTTATATAAATAAAAATATTTTTTTATTTAAAATAATTCTAATTTACTTAGAATCTTATAATTTATTAGGTATGTATATATATTATTAATTTTTTATATTGTAATTTTAAATGATTGTAAAATCATATATTTTCTAATATATTATAACGAAGAACTTTATTTCTAAATACAAAAATCACATTTTTTTATAATTATTAACTATAATAAGTTAAAATTATGTGTTAGATAAAACAATAATCATTATTTAAAACTAAATGATAAATATAATAATTTAATTTTAAATAATAATTATTTTTATTAAATGATAAATACATTATCTGATTAAATTAAGTGCCTAAAAAATTTATCTTAATTTGAAACACTCTCTGTATAATTAATATTTTTCATTTTAATTTTAAAAAAATTATAAGGATGAAAAAATTATTATAAAATGTCATATATATAAAATTAATTTTGTTTCAGGGATTATAAACATATTTACACTTTTTAAAATATAATAATAAAATAAATATTTTCGTCTTTATTAAAAGATTATAAGAATTTATTTTTAGTATATACTATTTTCACATTCTTATATTCTACACTATGAGAACAATATTTTTTAAATATATTTGAAGAACAAGACAATTAGCTAGCTTTTTGCATTTGGTTGGTTTAAAACTAATAAAAGGAGAAGATTGTCTAGAATTAGAAAAACTAGGATTTCAATGTAATTTGAAAAGGCTCGAGAGTTTTGGTATAATTTACTCTTTATTAATACTGGTCAATTATTTATTTTTTATTTTGAAAAAATTATTTGTTACTTCGCCTAATAAAAAAAATAAAAACTTTATAAATATGAATACTTGTTTTTATGAATATTACGTATGGATATTTAAAAGTTAAATAAATAATGATATTTAAGTTTTAAGTTTATTTTAAAATCTACAAAATATGGAGATAAAATATTTTATTATTATTTTTTATCTTTTATTTCTTATTTTTTTTAAAAGATTTATCGTACTTTTCTCTTTTCATATTTTTTAAGTTAGGATTTAACTTGCAATAATTTCTGAAAATTTCATTCAAAGTATGTTTTTCTTTTTCTCCTAAATTTTAAGTTTTCTTTTCTGTTTACGTGAGATTTAGGTTGGAAAAAAAATCATTTCCTATTTTGCATGTGAGACTTCGATGGAAGAAAATATATTCGTATAAGATTAAGGTTATTGTGATATGTTTGCTTGTTAAATTCGACTATTAAAGAATATTGAGCATCATTAATTTATTTTCGTTTTAGAGTCTCAATGTCTTAAGAAGTAAGATAAGTCTGTATAAGACAAATCGACATTTATCTTAATTTGAAATAGAATATAAATTTAGGAAATGATTTAAATTTGTGATAAGACAAATTGACATTTATCTCAATTTGAATTAAAATATAAATTTAGGAAATGATTTAAATTTGTGAGATGACTTTTATATATTACCAAGTGTTTTAATTTAATAATTAGATTTATATTGTGATTGATTTATGTCTAAATAGGTTAATGAATTAGCCTTTTATAAATATGCAATTTCGATCCTTATAAAATTTAATTTTATATTTAATCTTTCAAACTTTTTCTAAAATCAAGTAATTTTGATCCATCGTTAATATGTCATTTAATTATTAACAAAAATAAAATACTAGTATATAGTGATTATATTATTAATTACTTATCTATTTATGAAACTAATAATAAAATGTAACAATAAATTTCAACTCGTATTATTACTAATATAAACATTGTAACGTCTTATTTAACTACTATATATATACAACATTATATTCCTATATCTAAAATACTTACAAAATATCCATTCCATAAAATTTTCAAAAACTATACGTAATAAATATACATACAAATAATAAATATATCTATATATATACATATATATATATATATATACAACCTCCAATACAAGTAAAATAAAAGCATATTATGCTTATTACCACATACAATCATAGCAACTCACAAACATACATACAACATGAGTTAATTTAAATTAAAATCATACCACATAATACACAAACATATAAAACATACATACTTATTAATTTCATTATACATCACAAATTTTAATGAGAACATTGTATTTCAAGATATACACCTCCAAATACCAATATATAACACAAATATAACAATATGTGTGCATGTATATATCATATCAATTATGCATTACATCATTTAGCTCAATATACACATCTCATGCATATCACACATTAATCATATGTATCAACAACATATGAAATAATACATCACCAAACATAATAATCATAACTAAGTGTCACTTGAATGAGTTTATCTGGTTTGAACAACCTTGTTTTCTAATTGAGGAGGACTTTCTTACTTGAGCGATCTCGCACTACTTGAATGAGATAATCCTGATAGTAAATTGATTTTGTCTTTTCCTTACTCAGATGACCACTTCACACTTGAGTGTTCATCACTTGATTGTTCTAGCAACCCTTAAATGATAACAATTTCCAAAGCATAAAGCACATATTTCACTAATGCTTAAGTGATCATACCATTGCTTGAGAGTTAAAACATAGTTTCATGGCCTCATAAGTTATAGAGCTCATGCATCATTAGCACAATTCTTGCTTGAGCGCCATTTATTTTAGAGAAGAGAGAGTTTCCTTGACCTATCTCTCATTCAAGCTACAAACTTTCACTTGAGTTATATATTATATTGTTTGAGTGTTCATGTTATCGTTGAAACAATAGTAAGTGGTGAAGGTAATAATTATACACAACTTTATAATGAACCACCGCTTCACTGATATCACATGTGAAAACATTATCTTTTTTTCAATTAATAGAGACTTAACCAACAAATTTAACACCAAAAATTTCTCCAATTCATCTAACATATCAACCATATTCATAATCATCTCCAAAAGAATCACAACATGGTACACTTCATTTTACTCAAAAAAATAATATACAAAGGTATACCTATTAATTTCTACAAACACAATAATTCAACTCCCACAATATTTACACATCTAAACAATCATTTTATTAATTGTTAACATTAACTCCCCTTACCTAGAGATATAGTGCCTATAAATCTTCCTTTGGTCCTTCTATAAATATAGCTACTACCATAGATCTTCAAATGTCAAACCCTACACCAACAAGATCTCCTCTCTACAAAACACCCATAGAGGAAACAAGAAGGTGTGAAATCTTTATTACGAATTGAACTACTTATAAAGATCACATCTTTGATCGATCCTTAACTTGCTACCTCTTCAGTTGTATAACTTGGCAACACAATAGAGTTTTTGTTGTTATTTAAACTAAGAGAGACTTTACAGAAAATGAATTTTAGAAAGATAAAATTATTAATAAAATAAAGAATTAACACCTATATTTTATTTATAAACCTTATTTTATGTTTCCATTTAAATTTAATCTTTTAAAACTAAGATTATATGTTCTCCTTCACAAAAAGAAAATTCTTTCTCCAAAATTCACTTACTAACCAAAAGATAAGGATAGGTAAAATGCTTTTATCTTGTCTTATAGTTTCGATGTGGAATCACACTAGTATTCAAGTCCCACGACACTTTAACCATGTCAATATCTTTGTCTTTGAGTTGTCTTATCTCATGTTTTAAACTCTCGTTAGTTTAACACCATATAATAAATCTTTCTTAATTTGAACGTTATCCCGTTCTAAAACATCAATTGAATCTAGTATGTATTTTTTCAATAGGGATATATGAGACATATTATGCAATTTGGAAAGATGAGAAGGCAATCTCATAAGTAATTGAACCTATCTTCCTAAGAAACTTGATATAGTCTAATAAATTTAGGAGTCAACTTCTTGGATTCATCACTCGTCACACTTGCAGTAAGAGAAAACCTTAAGAACACATGGTTATCTATTATAAACTTGAGGGTTATGCTTTTTTTATATGCATATGATTTATGCCTATGAGGAGTCCTTGTATAGTCTTGTATTTGTCATATCTTCTCAATAGTATGTTGCAACAATTTTGGTTCCAGCAAAGCATTTTCACATCCTTGATATTATCAAAGAGGTGTCCTGTATTTCCTATCATATAGTATCTTATATGGTGTCATCTAAATACTTGTCTGATAAGGTTTTATTATGTGTAAATTCCACCAATGATAAGATTTTGTCCTAACTTCCTAGATAGTCTAACACACATGTCCTTTACAAATTTTTCAAAGATTAGATGGTTCTATTTAACTATCCATTTGTCTAAAGATGATAAGTTGAATTGAGTCTTAATTTGGTCTCGACGGTCTCTTATAATGTCTATCAAAAGCTAAAAATAAACCTAAGATCTCTATTATAGATTATACTCGCAAATTCTCCTTACAATTTTGACTATCTCTCTCTTATGCAAATGTTCATATGTGTTAATCCCTGAAAAAAAAAATATCTCTAGTTTAATAATAAAAAATAAATATTTTTTGTCAAATAGTCCATAATAAGTAGTACATCATTCCCTCTAAACTTTAGTATCTCATAAAATCTAATAGAAAACCATTTAACTCTATCTAAACGTAACAATTTTTTGATACATCTTAAACTAAAATCAATGAATTATTTTTTCCCTATTATACCAAAAAAATCATTAACTAATATTTTCATATTGTACAAGAAAATCATTAACTAATATGATCAAATCTCAATGTCATCCAAACTTATATCTCTATAAACTTTAAGTAATTTTGGATTATCTTCCAACTTAGGAAATTAAAAACCATATTAGCTTTATAGTTGAATTGAATATTATAATTTATTATAATCTTGTAAAAAATCATGTCCCTGTCAGTTTCACGTTTCATTATTTTTTTATTAAACAAATATTTCAACTTAAAATCATAATGTATAAAATAATATAAAATTTTATATTATTACATTATTAAAAACAATCATAAATAATCATTTTTTCGACTTTATTTAATTATTTTTATCACAATATCATCTCAGAAACACCCTTGTATTTAATACAAATTTAATTTGAACATTTTTAAATAATTGTAAGATGCATAGATTTCATTCATATTAATTCTAGAATAAATATACTTTCACATTATTGTACAAAACTTATATCATTTCACTTCTATTTTTTATAATAAAATATAATATTTTAATAAAATAATATTATTTTAATAAAATAATATTATTTTTCAGTATCAAATGGAAGTAAATTATTGTTTACAGTGTCAAAGTGATAGTTCTATGACGGTCTTCAATTAATTCTCTTTCATAGCAACTTGATTCCCCTTTAAAAAGTTGTAGTTGAGACGTTGTTTAGGAATGAATTCCACTGAATCACACAACTTTATTATTAATTAAGATCTAAACTCAAGTTTATTAATTAATTATGTAAAAATGAGCTACTATTATATTTCCATTTAAGTATTTATAGTTGTATATGGGAAGAAGCTTACCTAGGTAGCCGCGTGTTCCTGATTCAGACGCGGCTGACGAAGTTGACTGTTGCCTGCTGGCTTTGCTCCAAACACAGCCAGCCACTTTCCTTCCCAATTCAAACATTTCTTCTTTCTTTCTAACTCCTTTTGCCACCCAATTCTCTTCCTTCTCACGCCTCTCTCCTTTTATTCCTTTCTTTCATTACCTCATACCATCAAAACCAAACCACCTTCTGCTTCTTCTCTCTCAGCAAACAAACAAGCAAATACCATTTGCCTTAAACACAGTTTTGCCTTCTTCTCTTGTGTTGTGGTGCACCCATTTCAACTTTTTAAGCCTTTTCTTCTCTCTCTCTGTCTCTCAGCTTTTTCACACTGCCAAAAGTCGTAAAGACTGTAGCTTTTCTTTGATAGCACTATGGTACACTACCACCGCTCCCATCAACCCAGAAAGCCTAATGCAGAGTCCACCAGAGATGAAGACTCACACACTGTCATCACCTTGGATTGCTCAAGCTCTGCCTACTACAACAAGAGAACCAGGCCAAAGCTCTTGTCTTTCCTCCTACTCATCACCTTCCTCTCTTGCTGCTACGTCTTCGCACCCCTTTTCCTTCCCCCCTCCTTCTCGTTCTCTCTCTTGTGTAAGCAACCACCTAGCTTCATCTCTCCGTTTCTTTTTCTCTCTGTTGCTTGCTCTTTGTGTTGATCTTCTTCTCTTCTTTTCAGACTCTCCCGCTGTTGAAAATGATGGCAACTCAGATGGGGTTCCTGTAAATGATTCTACTTGCTCCTCTGTTTCTGCTGGTGAGTAGTATTCCTGTTCCCTGTCCTTCTACCCAGTGTTTTTTTTTTTTTTTTTTTTTTTTTTTTTTTTTTTTTTTTTTTTTTTTTTTTT
>Ga0209489_102765_pt1 | contig 35132 bp, 26 predicted proteins | sample SiratrowhiteBW_FD_187527 | JGI IMG/M metagenome (GOLD analysis project Ga0209489, IMG submission 187527) | Root nodule microbial communities of legume samples collected from California, USA - Siratro white BW (SPAdes) (version 2) | ecosystem: Host-associated > Plants > Roots > Nodule | place... | reverse complement strand
AGTAAGTTTGATTTTGAAAAGAAAAATTAAATTAAATTAATATTTAGTAATAAAATATATTTAGCAAAATTAAGTTTAAGTTTGATATTTGAATTTAGTTACTAATATAAAAATAATTTAAAATAAAATTAAGATTTAGCAATAAATTTAGAATGAAAATTTTGAAAATATTATATAATTTTTTAAATAAATTTATTGCTAGCTTTTAAATTATATTTATTACTAACTAAATCTATTTCATATATTAATAACTAAATACATAGCATGTAACTTTTCTTCACAGTAACCACTTTTTTATTCAAATTAAATTAAATTTTTTGTATTTATTTTAGTTACACATTAGCAATAGATCACGCGTACCAAATAATACAGAAGAGGAATAGGTGGAGAATATTAACCCTATTAAAATCGTACAGTATTCTCACTATATTAATTAACTAATTAATTGAAATATCAGATACACAGTTTCATCTAGTAAATTAAGATCCTGCCCTCTTTTTATGATTTCATTTAATTTTATATTAAATCGTGGAATAAGGCCACGATTTCTTTACAATGATATTGTGTCTTTTATGCACAATCTACCCATATCTGAAAATAAATAAAAAAATGCATCATTTCAGGAATTTCATAAAAAAATTACACCAATTTAGAAAATTTGCCGATAATTTCTTTAATACTTGTATTATAAATGTATCTTACTCAATTTACTATTTACTCCTTAAGTTAGTAGTACGAGAAGCAAATTTTGTCTCCAATGCTCGAGTCGGTTCAAAACCTTATTTATATTCTCGGCTTAATTCAATACTGGCCAAAAAACTTACTATTTGAGCACGATTTAAGAAAAACGGTTTCTTCTTGCACATTCATACTTTATTTTTGTTATAAGAATAATAAATTAATTATTATATCTTTAATAAAAAATAAATAAATAAACCATATATTTCCTAATTTTTTTGTATTTTTATTGTACAATTCATAATGTAGAAAAAAAAATTATATACCAAATTACATAATCTAGTATAAAAAATTGTATATTGGTTTATATAATCCGGTAAACAAAATAAAAAATTGAATATCGGATTATATAATCAGTATATACTGGAATATATAATCTGATATAGATATTTTTGATATTTTAAAAAATATGGAGGTGTAGAATCAAGTTATGGAGGTGTAGGAAGAAACGTATTTCTAAAAAATCTAAGATGATGTGACATTATAAAATTGTTATTAATATAAATAATTAGTACAAAATTATCTTACTAATTGTGGGTTGTGAGTCTTTGCAAACAGTAACTAAGTCTATAATCATTTTTATAAATAGAAGGATGTTTCCATAAGTATAACTGTAACTTTTATACACAGTCACTTTCACTAAATCTGACTTGAATGTAAGAGTGTACTAGCATATATATTCCATTCAATCCAGACTTAGAAAAGGATTTCAATAATAACAGAAGTGGATCTGAGTCACTTCAACCTGCTTACTCCCCTTGTCCGTATATACAAGAACAATAATATTTTTATATTTTAAATGAAAATTTTAATAATCGTACGAGTGAATCTATGCTCATTCTTCATAAGGTAGGAATTAACATACTGTGCGGATGCGTGGGAACCTTGTTGAACTAAATGAATGTAATGTGGTCTTGGGTGGCCAAATACCTGTAAAACTGCTACATAATATAGATTAACAAGACTCCTATTTAAAAAAAAACATATTTAAAACGTGAGAAAATATGTTCACGTGATTTATATTTATTAACTAGAAATAATAATAATAATAATAATAAAGTAGCAGCACAGTGGAACACACTGTTCCAATATTGGGGACAAACTTTTTGTGATATGCACAGTTTTTTTTTTTTTTTTCTAAAAAGTAAGAGCATTATCGAGATCATGAAGTGAGTGATGTGGTTTTTCTAACATCGAATTGAAGGAGATCACTGAAAGCTTACATGTTTTATCTGGGACTTCTTATCACCACTTCAATTATTTTAATGAAAATAGAAATAGAACTAATATAAATATTCTTGTTGATTAATGCTTTTTTTTTTTTTCCATATAGTGTTTGCATACTGTTGATAGTGGAACATTGCAATTTCGTATTGAAAAAATAAAAATAAAGAGTCCATGATTTAGATGTGATTGAAAATAATTGAATATCTTTAAATAAATAGCCAATATTCAATCTTTACATTATAAGAAAAACGAGAATATACCCTGATCTAGAATTTAATTGATCTATATTAATTTACTCATTATTACCTCCTAATAGATATATTATATTCTGTTGTTTAAAGATGTTATTAAAAGTGCTTATTTGTAAGTATGGTAAAAATAAAAATTTATCCCTGCATGTTTCAGAATTAATTAAGGAGCAACCATGTGATTGTAGACAATCTTGAAGCTAAAGCTCAAAGAATTCATAGATTGAATCTTCTTATTCTTTTATCAGAACACATGAATTCATCAACATAACAAATAATTTCATTAGGATGACAAACATATGTACGAATAAAAATTTTGTTTTTAAGTCAAGATCACCAACTCAATGATGTTCACCCTCTCAGACTTTGCTTTTGACAAAAGATATGAAATAGTTATAATAGAAAACAAATTTAGTGACATTTGTGTTTGTACGCAACTAAATAGAAAAACAATAATATCACTTTAATAACTTCCACAATATTTTTTAAAAATCAAACTAAAATATATAAAAAGACAAACAAACTTCCAGAATATTAGCAGCATTGAGCTATCATTTAAAGTAGATGCTTGCACCACAAGGCATAACAATGAGCACATCGATATCGTATTTATTTATATTCTTCGTACGTATTTTTGCATTGATATAACTACCCACGATAATACAATATATTACGCGCTAGCTGCTATATTAAGCACCCACGGTATAACACAAAAATCTGACAAAACAGTAGCAGAGTTATTTATCCTCGTACTGAGTGAAATCCCAGAATCTGGTTTCAGACTTTCAGATTTGAGGGTCCCACTTTCAATCTTTTTCAGTAAGGAAAGACAATTATTCTTTTTGTATTTACTGCTTTTTTCATTTTTTGCATTCTCTTTGGTTGAATGAACGATGATTTGACCACCCCTCGTTTTGTTTCTGGCTTCTGCTACACACAGGTTTAATATTGCTGATGTTAACAGTAGTTTCTGTGTCATGCAACGTTGCTGGTATCTAAATTCTGTCACGAAGATAATATTTTTTTCAAGTCTGACCTTCAGGATATTTTCTTCCTTCGCGAAAGTTCTATATTCTCGATTAAGTAAAAGATTCCTTAAGTATGGTATTTAGAATATTCATTTTATTATTATGTAAATTAGATAATTATGTAATTTGATCAAAATCTTTACTTTCTAAGAACATGTTAGAAGAAGATATTTTTATTTTGCTTTTACTGAAAAACAAGTTGCTTGCATAAATCTGAAAATTTGTAACTTGTAATATTAATTAATTAATATTAGATTATAATCAATTATTATAATAATCTAATGTTCACTATCTTAAACACGTCTGAATTAAATTATTCTCATTATTGTTATATTTTTGAGAGACGTATTTATTAATATTATGAGATGAAAGAACATCATTAAACAAAGCTTAATCTAAGTTTCATCTGGTTAATGGTCGTTTTCTTGTTTTTCCTTTGTTTTCTTTCTTTCTGTGGAGGTTGGTCACAAAATGAAAACTTTTTTTCACTGCCTGGACCATTAACTGTTCTAAGCAAATCAGCAACTTCAACGAGGAATGTAGTTGAGCAGAGTTTTGATACTAATGAACACAACACGTTTTTTTTTTTTTTCCAAAAAATAATGACGTTATGATTTATGAAATACAGTGGGATAGGCCCATTGCAAATTTTCATGGGATGGACGTGGACGCTTCATCAACCTGCGCTTCGGCGCACTTTCGGAAAACACGCATTGCAATTTTTCTATTTGCTTGTTGATGCTCTACGTTTCTCAGTGTTTACAGTTTCGTAATTCTGTTATAAATATCCAACTGGGTCCCGGAGCTTAATTCTGAGGCTTTGAAAGGAGTTATACTGCACGAGAACTTGGTAGACAAAATCTTTTCACTGAGCTTTTTAGCTCAGCTCCAAAGTGTGATTCTGCAAGTTTTAATACTCATTTCAGAGTTTGTTGTCCTTGGCTAGGACGTGTAATAGGACCCTTTTGGGGTGGCTAAACTTTCTTTGTTAATCTTTTGTTCCACAGGTGGAGAGTGTATTTTAGTCACTGATGTCTGATATGATGAGGCATGAGAATGACTTGCATGGTGAAGAGCTTAAACATGATGAGAGAACGGTACCAGAGAGCACCACAAACGGGGAAAAGAAAGAAAAGAGAGAACAAAAAGAAAAGGCTGAAAGGGTTCCATATCACAGGCTGTTCTTATTTGCAGACTCCACTGACATCATTTTGATGGTTGTTGGCACCATTGGAGCCATTGGAAATGGCCTTGGGATGCCTCTCATGTCATTTCTTTTCGGGCAACTCATTGATAGCTTTGGCAATAACCAATTTAGCCCCAACGTTGTCAAAGAAGTTTCCAAGGTAAAATCTCTGAACCAACTCAACTTAGTGATGTACTACTACTATTCTTACCGCTGAAATGAACTTAATATAGATAAATTACCTTGGGTTTATTTCATGAATTCATGAGGTAAAAGAGTCCTGATAGGACATCTAATATTGCAATTTAAGACATGCGTGTGAAATAACTTTATTAACCATATCTCATGATTTGGTTACTTGTCAAAATTGCAGGTCTGCCTGAAATTTGTGTACTTAGGAATAGGCACTGGAGTGGCTGCTTTCCTCCGTAAGTATATTATGTAATTAAGATCATTGCAGTTTTCGTTACCTCAATATCTTATAAGAATCTGTTTAGACACTGAGCTGGAAAAACAATTTTCGTTTTTCAGAGGTGACTTGTTGGATGGTCACAGGGGAAAGACAGGCTGCAAGAATAAGGGGATTGTATTTGAAAACTATACTAAGACAGGATATTGCTTTCTTTGACAAGGAAACTAACACTGGAGAGGTGATAGGGAGGATGTCAGGTGACACTGTTCTCATACAAGATGCTATGGGCGAGAAGGTACTAGTACTACAACTATATGTTGCAACAATTGCTCAAAGGAATTGATTGTAAAGTAGGAGTGGAAGCCACTTCAAATTTTGTTGATTTGATACTGCTCTTTTTTTTATAGTGATCATTTACTGAAGTCTTTATTTGCTTAAATAGGTTGGGAGATTTCTGCAGCTAATAGCAACCTTTTTGGGGGGCTTTGTGATTGCATTTATCAAAGGGTGGCTTCTAACTGCTGTCATGTTATCCGTTGTTCCACTTGTTGCTACTGCTGGCGCTGTTATGGCCTTTATCGTAGGAATGATGGCAAGCCGAGGCCAAAACGCGTATGCCAAAGCTTCACATGTAGTTGAAGAAACAATAGGTTCAATAAGAACTGTATGTTGTTGAGTCTGAAGTTTTTCTATGAAATTCTGTAACTTCTCAGTATGTTTGTCATGATGCTTATCTCTGGCAGTGCTGTGATATTCATTATTTTATTATACTGTGAATACTTTCAGGTTGCATCGTTTACAGGGGAAAAGCAAGCAGTGTCCACTTACAAGAAATTTCTTGCAGATGCTTATAAATCAGGAGTTCATGAAGGTTTAGTAGGTGGAATAGGTTTTGGCCTAGTTTTGTTCGTTATGTTCAGCGGTTATGCTTTGGCTGTATGGTTTGGGGCAAAGATGATAATGGAAAAAGGATATGGTGCGGGTGCGGTGGTCAATGTGATTGTGGCTGTGTTAAATGCTTCCATGTAAGTAGATTCAACTTTATATTTTTCATGCATACCTCAACTCATTTGCATAAAATTTCATACTGGTATATATGTCCTAGGTCTCTTGGTCAGGCATCTCCTTCCATGAATGCTTTTGCTGAAGGTCAAGCGGCAGCTTATAAAATGTTTCAGACAATTGAGAGAAAACCAGAGATTGATGCTTATGACCCAAATGGAAAAATCCTAGAGGATATTTATGGTGAAATCCATTTAAGGGATGTTTATTTCAGCTATCCAGCCAGACCTGAGGAGTTGATATTCAATGGATTCTCTCTACATATAGCTAGTGGCACCACTGCAGCTTTAGTAGGACAAAGCGGAAGTGGGAAGTCTACAGTTATCAGTTTAATTGAAAGATTCTATGATCCACAGGCTGGTGAAGTTCTTATCGATGGCACTAATGTGAAAGAATTTCAGCTTAGGTGGATCAGAGGAAAAATTGGCCTTGTCAGCCAGGAGCCAGTGTTACTTGCAGCTAGCATTAAGGATAATATTGCGTATGGAAAAGATGGAGCAACACTTGAAGAGATAAGAGGTGCAGCTGAACTTGCAAATGCTGCTAAATTCATTGACAAACTGCCACAGGTTTTAGTTTCTAGCCATTTCTACTATTTCAAAGTTATTTTATGATCTGTGATCTTGCAATTTGATATGTTACGTCTACCTTGTCTACCTTCTTGGTTCAGGGATTGGACACAATGGTTGGTGAGCATGGAACTCAACTCTCAGGTGGACAGAAGCAGCGCATTGCCATTGCAAGAGCAATCTTGAAAGATCCAAGAATTTTACTTTTAGATGAAGCAACAAGTGCACTTGATGCAGAGTCAGAAAGAGTAGTGCAAGAAGCGCTAGACAGGATCATGGTCAACAGAACTACTGTCATTGTCGCACATCGCCTGAGCACAGTGAGAAATGCTGATATGATTGCAGTAATTCATAGAGGAAAAATGGTTGAGAAAGGTACGAAACAAGTCTAGCCAAGACTTGGCTTCTTTCATTGAGAAATTGTTAATCATGACGTGCACTTTGCACTTTCACATACTGCAAACAGTGATCCCAACAATAATTTGTGTTTATTAATCAGGAAGACACGTAGAACTAACCAAGGATCCTGAGGGAGCATACTCTCAACTTATACGTTTACAAGAAGGAAACCAGGGATCAGAAGAAACAAGAGACAGCCAAAACAAGAGGGAACTTTCCTCAGAATCCTTTAGAAAGTTGAGTCAGAGGCAGTCATTTCGAAGATCAGGATCATCTGTGGGGAACAGTAGCCGCCACTCTTTTTCAGTTTCATTTGGTCTGCCTACAGCAGTTAGCATCCCTGATCCTGACCTTGAAAACTCACAGCCTCAAGAAAAATCGCCGGAAATTTCACTCCGGCGCCTTGCTTCCCTCAACAAGTCAGAGATTCCAGTGCTTCTGATTGGATGCGTAGCTGCCATAGCAAATGGTGTTATATTTCCAATATTTGGCGTATTGCTCTCCAGTGTTATCAAAACACTTTTTAAACCATTTCCTGAGATGAAAAAGGATTCCAGGTTTTGGGCACTCATGTTTGTGGTCCTTGGAATTGGATCGTTAATAGCACTTCCAGCTAGAAGTTACTTTTTCTCTGTGGCAGGCAGTAAGTTAATCCGACGAATCAGGCTCATTTGCTTTGAGAAGGTGATCAACATGGAGGTTGGGTGGTTTGATGAGCCTGAGCACTCTAGTGGTGCAATTGGTGCAAGGCTCTCAGCAGATGCAGCTTCAGTGCGTGCCCTTGTTGGTGATGCTCTAGGACTAATAGTTCAAAATATAGCAACAGCATTGACAGGTTTGATTATTGCTTTCGTTGCGAGCTGGCAATTGGCGTTTATTGTTCTTGTTTTGGTTCCTCTTATTGGAATGAATGGCTATATCCAAATGAAATTCATGAAGGGATCCGGCACAGATGCAAAGGTAGAGTACTTCTCTATGTCTATAAAAAGCTACTTAAATAAGTGATTTATTTATATTTTGTAACAGAGTCTAAGTATTGTAAATTGTAATATAAATTTATGCAGATGATGTATGAGGAAGCAAGCCAAGTTGCTAATGATGCAGTCGGAAGCATAAGAACAGTAGCTTCTTTCTGTGCAGAGGAGAAAGTTATGGAACTATACAGGAAAAAGTGTGAAGGTCCCATGAAAGCAGGAATTCGAGAAGGATTGATAAGTGGAATAGGATTTGGTCTTTCATTTTTCTTGCTCTTCAGTGTCTATGCAACCAATTTCTATGCCGGAGCTAGACTTGTGAAAGCTGGCAAGGCATCATTCACAGATGTTTTTCTGGTACAAACAACTTTTTTGACACTTGTACAACATTAAGTGAGGAAATGTTACATTTTCTTCTTGAAATGTTTTGCAGGTTTTCTTTGCTTTAACTATGGCATCTGTTGGAATTTCCCAATCAAGTTCCCTTGCTCCTGATTCTAACAAAGCCAAGATAGCAACTGCTTCAATATTTAGAATAATTGATAGGAAATCGAAGATAGACCCTAGTGATGAGGCCGGTAACACACTGGATAGTGTAAAAGGTGAAATACAGATTCGTCATGTAAGCTTTAAGTATCCATCAAGGCCAGATATACAAATTTTTCGAGACTTAAGCTTGACTATCCACTCAGGCAAGGTAAAGCTTAATGATACTATTTGTTTGTTGTTACGTTAAACTCAATTCGGCTTCACCAAGCGTGTGAAAATGCATATTGCAACTAATGGTTTGACGTTTCAGACTGTGGCCCTTGTTGGTGAAAGTGGGAGTGGAAAATCCACGGTGATTGCCTTGTTACAGAGATTTTATGATCCTGATTCTGGTCAAATTACACTTGATGGGGTAGAAATTCAGAATTTAAAACTCAAATGGTTAAGGCAGCAGATGGGACTTGTAAGCCAAGAGCCAGTCTTGTTCAATGATACCATCCGTGCCAATATTGCATATGGAAAGGAAGGCAATGCTAATGAAGCAGAAGTCATAACCGCTGCTAAACTGGCCAATGCACATGGCTTTATTAGTGGCTTACAACAGGTAAAAACTAAGACCCCTGCTAAGTATTTTGTCAGCCTCATTATGTCTGTTTGCTAAAGTTTCATTTCAATGTTGTCTTGTTTAGTGAACTGTCACATAGCCAGATATGATTAGCATTTAACATGTGTTTTGTATTTTTCCTATTATAAGGGTTATGTTACAGTAGTGGGAGAAAGGGGTGTCCAACTATCTGGTGGGCAGAAGCAAAGGGTGGCCATTGCACGTGCTATAATTAAAAGTCCAAAGATATTGCTACTTGATGAAGCCACAAGTGCACTAGACGCTGAGTCAGAGAGAGTTGTTCAAGATGCCTTAGATGAAGTGATGGTGAGCAGGACCACTGTGGTGGTGGCTCATCGTTTATCCACAATAAAAAATGCAGATGTGATTGCAGTGGTGAAAAATGGTGTTGTAGTGGAGAAAGGTAGGCATGAGACACTGGTTAACATCAAGGATGGATTTTATGCTTCCTTGGTCCAACTTCACACAAGTTCTACAACACCATGATATGTTCTGTCATATTGTATTACTACTTTTCTGGAAAAGTTCTCCATCTTTCCACATTAGACTTGTAAAGTTCAATAAAAGTGCAAGACTTCACCCTTGTTTCCCTCTCTACGGAAGAAAGCCATTCCTTTTCTTTGTTAGTGCAAATGAAAAAGAATGAATAGACAGCCAAGAAGTAAAACAACGACGAAATTGAACATAAACATAACAGCTCGTTGGAGATATAGCAACTTTTACTGGTGAGAACGTAATACATGATAAAGAAGTGAATTGTCATTGTGGTAACTGGCCTATCAAATGTTGCCCTTTGACAGTGGTGAAGTGGTCTCGTCTCAATACTTGCCAGTTGAAAAATCTATCACTACTATTAATCACTCTAGTGTTAAAACTTACAAATAATACAATCATACAGAGTAAAGATTTTTTAATAAAACTATTTCAACTAATAATTTATTTATTATGGTTCGGTGTAAAAAAATTTCATATTAATTATTTTGAAATTGAGAGAGTAGTCTAAATAGGGTAGTTGTGCAATTCATAAAGTCAAGGTAGGTTAGGTCATATTAACTGACAAACCGTCACTTAAAATAATTGAATTCAATTTCACTCTTATAAAATAACTGAATTCAATATCACTTGTATTAGAAACATCGTATTTCCCTCAATTTTCCTTTTTTATTATTTAAATTATAAACTATTTTTGTTTGAAGTGTGAAATAATCAGAAGAAAAAAAACTACTTATTTTTTATTTCATAATTATATTTTTTCTCAAATCTCTCCCCACCACTACTGTCACTGTAATTACCAACATTACAACCTCGTTATCATTATATTAAGATAGTTAACATAAATTATATTAAAATAACTAATGTTTATATTAAAAAATATCACAAGAAAATTCACATTATTTTACTTCTGTTATCTATTAAACACTAAATGATGTACATAATAAAATGTTGCGTAGTAACTTATGTATGTCTTCTGTATCACACCTTTCCTTATATTGAGTAACACTCATCTTAAGTTTTGTTCCTTTTAAATCAGAGTTCGGATCAGAGCTATCTCAACTCCCGAAAACAATAAAATTAATCCCTCACAGCCCTAAACTTAACTCGTTATGAACCGGATAAACCATTATTTCTTATGTCATCCCCAAAAGTCATTGGATTTACAATTGTTTGGAGATTCATTCTATTACACTACTTAATTTTCCTAGAAAAGTGCAGGCGTTTTAAGCTTTAGTGAATGTAGAAGCCTGTAATTTACTTCAAAAGAAACCGTTTCTATATTCTAGTAAATGTTTAGTTTTTTATGCCACGAAGAAATGAATGCAACTGATAAGTAATTCCGAGGTGATTACGATATACCTTTTAGGCTTTTGGTGCAACTCTGGACGTGGTGGTTTCCACTGTTCTGAATATATGCATGAGGGCTATAAAAAGGAAAATAAAGGCCACACACAAAAAGTAATAGAAATCACGATATTTCTTCGAATATGTATCAAATCACAATTCATCGTCACTTTCGTCACTGTATGAAACAAGGCCAGTTAGGGCAACTTCACGGGACTTATCAGCTTCGCCATTCGATGACTGTACCGGTTCCAAAGACTTAGTCTTATCATTCAGAGGAGTGTTTCCTGCTTTTGAAATTTCCTCAGTATTTCCTTCATCCAATCTGGCTTTTTTAGCTTGGGGTTTGACTTTTATAATCATGCCTAATGGACGAGAAGCTGGATTCTTCTTTACAGCAGACTTTTGTTCCTGCAAGAGAAAACAGGGTGGTGAAAAGCATGAAAATCGCAACGGCACCAACACGCATGATTTTTTGTTTAAAACTGCATGCATTGTTGCAATAAAACTAATAAATTATACACCCCTTCAAATATTGGCAATTGAAAAGATTAGCTGAAGGACAGATTGAACCAAATCTAGCTCTTGGACGAGCTAAAAAACGAGTAGAGGCTATCAATGTGATTTCGCAACAATCAAATGATAAGATTTTAGATGTCCGAGCAAAAAACAGTTGAAGTAACAACACAAACAAGGCTTGGTTGGACTTTTAATCCTACTATAACAGTGTGTCCCCCAACAATTTCTTGAGCAAATATAACCCATCATTTTTTTTAATTTTTACAATTAAGTCGGTCCATTAATATTATTTTCTTTCTTCTTAAAACTATGAAGATCATCCCCTCCTGAGTAGTCTATCATTCAAAGATCTTATTGAGCATATGATAGAGCTCAATATTGGTCTATTGTGTAAAAATGTTTTTGTAGGAATCAGGAAATCAGTTGCAACATTATTGCGTGGAAATGAAACAGTGTTAAATCAAACCCTCACAAAAAAAGGTAGCAACACATGAAAGTCACCAACCAACCTGGACGACAGGCAAAGGGTTTTTTTCCTTAACTTCATGCACAATATTGGACTGTGCTGCCACTGCTGCCTGAAATCAACATACAAGAGCAATATGGTTAGAAAAAATCATCGACCAAATAATAGACACATGGTTACTCTTCAGCAAGAGCAAGTCCTACATACTACAAGAGAAAATCCAATAAAAAGTACAAGGAACTTGCATTTTCAATATAAGCAATTTTCTCATACAGTAACTGTAATGACTTAACCTGAAAGCTTCGGATTTGTAGGGCTTCCTCGTCTGCTACTTGTCGTTCATATTCCCGTTTTGTCTGAAAGGCGGATGAAAATTGATATTACAAAGAATGGTTTACACTTCCAGGACCAATGATATGAAGAATTCATGTAACAAGACGCTGTAAAGAGAGAACCAGAACTCACTGCTTCATAATTATCGAGAAACTCAGTCTCATCTTCGTCTAAAGCTTTAGGTGGTCCTGCGATAATTAGACGGGTAAAATTCAATCCAGGATACCAACAGAACTCTGAACCTAACTTAACTCAAACAAACTATGCTTGTCTCAAAAGGACCAACACTAAGTAAGTATGGAAGAATTAACAGGTTCCGTCTCACAAGCACCCATGGCAATTCGCATTACAACACACTATCAAATTCAATTACTGTAAAAAACTAAAAAACAGAAAGTTCCGTGGTACTCCTAAGTCCAAAGGTGAAGGCCAAATATCATGGTTTACAAATTGCAAACGATGGTTGAATACTCACTGTGCTTGAACCTTTCATTGAATTCCGCATCCTTTTTGTCCTTATTCTCCTTCAGAATCTGCACTTCCAAGCTTCACGAGTGAGTAATTCCCTCATAATCAATTCTACGCATTTTCTGAGAAAACCCTAACTTAATTCCTTCCTGAGAATTACAATGCAAATTTTGCGTAACAAGAAATGAGAAAACAAACATCGTAGAGAGGTCGATCTCTCTGGGCAGTGCCGTCCTCGACTCGTTCACCCCTTGTTCTTTTCGCTTCAACCAACTGTTCCAACACAATATATTGAACAACGATACAAGAAATCAATAATCGCTAATGAAACCCTAGATTATCATGCACAATTCGTGTATTCGAGAATGAAGAAGGAGCCTGAGACTTAGAGTGTTGGTTTACTTGCTCTTCGGAGACAAATTTCATAATCCTGATCGGAGGATCGCTGGTTTCTTCCATGGCTTCAAGTTTTGCCAACTGCAACCAAAATTCAATCCTGCAAACAAGAAAAGAGTAAGCAGCGGGGAATTTCTTTTTTCACCCTATAAATTGCTTCTGCACCCCCATCAAATTCAAAAAGTCACACTTAATTCTTCTTTTTCGAGAAACGTTAAGAAAGTATTTTAAATTTCACAATCCAATGTATCTAAGTACGACATTGTTATTTGACATCTTCATTACATTTATTCGGTTCACACACATATATAGAATTTCGGTTATTTAGATATTATATTTTTTACATTATTTTTTTATTACTTAATAATTGTTTATCTTTCGAGAGTTTTTTTTTTTTTTTTTTTTTTTTTGTCAGTTATCTAATGGTTCGATGTAAAGTAACTAAGTTACTTTTGATCTTAGATGTGCCTATTTGAATCCTTGTGATTTTAATTTTTAAATTATTGAGACATTGTCTATTTTGATTTAAACACAACTCAATGTCTATTTAAACGAACATGTGTTTCTTTATAACTTGTTTAAAGTAGTAAGGTTCTTAGTATTTTTTTGGAAGGTTTAAATTGGGAGTTAATGAGATTTATTATCCTTAGTAATTGAGTGAAATAACTCACTCTTGATGTCCATTTTATTGCCCTCAACAAATTTTATTATTTAATTAAAAATATGTTTTTATTCCTTATATATTTTTTTCAAATTAATTTCAATCTATATTTTCAAATTGATGAATTAATTCTTTATCTTCTAAATACATGCTAAATTAATCATTTTCATACTCAATTTTGACTATAACATTTATTTACTATTACAAAGGTAAAACAAATAGTTAAATTTTATTTACAAAAAAAAACTAATTCATTGATTTAAAATATAGAGACTAAAACTAAGTTTATCAAAATTGATAAAAACTAAAATCACAATTTCACAACTAAAATCACACTTTCACTTTATTCAATAATTATTATATTATATTTTAATTATTTTGATTTTTAAATGACAAATAATCATTTAAATATAACAATTATATATTTCATTCTTAGTATAAAATAATTATTTTTTTAAATTCTAAATTGGAATAATTGAACACATATTTAGTTTTTAATTATTGTTACAACGTGTTTCATTAAAAAAATTATATTTATATTAATTATATTAAGTTAATTTCTTTTAAACACATATTCAATTATCTTAGTATATTAAAATAAAATTAATGTTTTAATGTCAAAATATTTTTTATTTTATTAAAAATAAAATATGTTAATATTTATTATACTGAATCAATTATTTATTTATTTTAAATTTTATTTATTTATTTAATAAAAATACTAAATGGAGTGTTCTTTACTTATTTAAATAATTAATGTTTTAACTTGAATTTCAAAATTCATTTGACTTAATTACTTATTTCCCAAAATACGTCGTTAAGGAAAAATAGTTAAATCTTTTATTCTATTTACTTATTTATTTAATGATTGTTATATTTTTTTAAAAGATATTTATGTGTCCACCATCATTCAATCAATAAAATTTTAAGAAAATAGATACTTTGTATTCAATTATTCTTAAAACTTTATTTTATAATTTATACAATAGTGATTTTATTAAATCACTTAGTTATCCTATAAGTAAAAATGAAAAAAATAAAACTTTTATAAATACTAGTATTATTCATCTTTAAAAATCTTAATATTAATTTTTCATTTTTAACTTGCGATTTAATGAATGAAATCATAAAATATTTATTTAGTTTGCAATATCAATATAAAAATTGTTAATGAAATTATCAAGATATTTATTTATCCGATTTATCTCATAATTTATTTAATTAATTTAAAATCAGTGGATGATTAATAAAATTATATAACAGTTTAAATATTTAATTTTTTGGACAAAACGGATAGTAATATTTTCACTATAAAAAATGTACATAATTTTGTAAAAAAAAAAACATTTTGAGAATGTTTACATCTATATAAATCAATTATAATTTTTATTTGAATTAAATAAACCTAACTAATCTTGAATCATTCAGATTATTTTATAGTATATATACTTTTTCATATTTTTATGATGCTCCCGTTTTAAAATAATAAAGTTTTTAATTTGATTTTCGGCACGTGTTTCGTAACATACTTAAGGTGTGTTCCAGCGTAGAAGGTGACGTGAGCAAGTCCTCGTGGAGGAGTTGTCGCAGGTTAGCGAGTAGCAACGTGCCAACAAGGAAAGGAACACGTAAGATGAAAAACCGAGGTTTCACTGCGTAGCTCGCTTTGTTTTTGTTTTTATCTCGCGCGTGAAAAATCTCAAACCCCAACCCTCCCAATCCAAATCCAATTACGAACAAAGGGGACATGACTTTATAACACAAAGAACAGCGTTTTTCGTAAACCCACTCGCGGGACTCGGAATTAGCAAGAAGAGTGCCCAAAAGTCAACAATTTCGATTCTTGCCCCTTTCATCATTAATTCTTCTGTCATTCCCCCACCATTTATCGTCTCTCTCTCAGGTTCGCAAATCCACACTTTCTTTAGTTCCATTACACCAAATCTTGATCTCCATTCAAACCCTAACTGATTTCTTTAATTTGGGATCTGGTTATTCCTCTGCAGAGGGGATCTATGACCAGCTGATGATGGATGGTGACTGGGTACCCTTTGGTTGAGTATCTGAGCAGGTTCGGTGGAATTAGTTGGGAATTATTATTGTCTCGTGATTAGAATAAGAATCTTGATTAGGGTCTGGGTTTTTTCTTGGAAGTATTGATTTTTGTCAATTCAATTCTGGTTTTAGCATAGTATATTTTGTGAATTCTGCTTCTTGATATTGTACCTGTGACTGTTTCTTGTTAGTGGCCTCCTTGATTTTCAATGGCTAACCCAACACAACCTAATGTTGGGTTCACCCCTGAGAGAGAGAGTGGAAACCATGAGAAGAGTCCCATTCCGCCCCCTCCTAATTTTGTAGCGTCACCACCTGGTTTTCCTCCACCAAAACTGCACTTACAGCAAGATCAAGCTTCTTCCCGTTCCGTTAAAACCCCTGGCGTTTTATCACCAGCCAATGGGGTTACCACTGGCAGTTCTGTTCCTCACTTGAGCACCCCTCCTGGACCCCCGGTTTTTACGTCGCCGGTCCGTCCAGCTGCGGTTCCTTTTCGAACATCACCTGCATCGCCTCAGCCTCTTGCACTTTCTTCAGGTTCTTCTTTGCCAACGTCATCATCGCCACTGCAATTTTCAAATGGATCGTTTGAGTTGCAGCAGCAAGTTTCTGAAAGTATAGACGAGAAGGTTCCCGTTGAAGAGTCATCATTTGTTCTTTTTTCAGCTCGTAAGGTATATATGGATGTTCTGGTTTATTTTAATTCATAGTCAAGGCATTAACATTCATTATTCTCAATTCTTTTAATATATAAATAACTTTTACGTTCTATTTGCTAAGCAGGTACTGAAACAGAAGAAACAAGCCAATGTGCCCAGTTTGGGTTTTGGGGCGTTGGTCTCTCCTGGGAGGGAGGTTTCAATGGGCCCCCAGGTAATACAGCGTGATCCTCATCGATGCCAAAGCTGTGGTGCTTATGCAAATATATATTGCAACATATTACTTGGATCAGGCCAGTGGCAGTGTGTTATATGTCGGAAACTGAATGGAAGTGATGGGGAGTACATTGCACATAGCAAGGAAGATCTTCGCAGATTTCTGGAATTATCTTCAACCGTGTTTGACTATGCTCAAACTGAGAACAAGAGACCAGGTTTTGTTCCAGTTTCTGATTCTAGAATGTCTGCCCCAATTGTTCTTGTTATAGATGAATGTTTAGATGAACCTCACCTGCACCATCTACAGAGTTCTTTGCATGCTTTTGTTGATTCTCTCCCGCCAACAACGAGATTAGGAATTGTATTATATGGTCGTACTGTTTCAGTGTATGATCTCTCAGAAGAGTCAATGGCATCAGCTGATGTGCTGCCTGGGGAGAAATCACCTAGTCAAGAATCTTTGAAAGCATTAATTTATGGTACTGGTATATACTTGTCACCAATGCATGCTTCACTGGCTGTAGCACATTCCATATTTTCATCATTGAGGGCATACAAGTTAAATATACCAGAAGCTTCTCGTGATCGGTGCCTAGGAACTGCTGTTGAGGTTGCTCTTGCTATAATTCAGGGTCCGTCTGCTGATCTGTCCAGGGGAGTGGTCAAAAGGTCAGGGGGGAATAGTAGAATTATTGTCTGTGCTGGTGGACCGAACACTTATGGGCCTGGATCTGTCCCTCATTCTTTTAGTCATCCTAATTATCCTTACATGGAAAAGACTGCAATTAAATGGATGGAAAATCTTGGTCGTGAGGCTCATCGACACAATACTATAATTGATGTTTTATGTGCTGGAACATGTCCTGTAAGAGTTCCTATCTTACATCCTCTTGCGAAAACATCAGGTGGAGTTTTTGTTCTCCATGATGATTTTGGGGAAGCCTTTGGTGTTAATTTGCAAAGGGCATCTTCCAGATCAGCAGGCTCTCATGGTTTGTTAGAATTGCGCACATCAGATAATATTGTCATTACTCAAGTCGTCGGCCCAGGGGAAGAGTCACATGTAGATACCCATGAAACATTTAAAAATGATGCTGCCCTTTATATTCAAATGCTAAGTGTTGAAGAAACCCAAAGTTTCTCTCTCTCCATGGAAACCGAAGGAGATATTAAAAGTGATTTTGTCTTTTTCCAATTTGCAATTCAATATTCAAATGTGTATCAAGCTGATGTGTCGAGAGTTATTACTGTTAGGTTGCCAACGGTAGATAGTATTTCTGCATATCTTGAGAGTGTTCAGGATGAAGTGGCTTCGGTCCTCATTGCAAAAAGAACCCTGTTGCGAGCCAAAAACCATTCTGACGCAATTGATATGCGATCAACAATAGATGAAAGAATCAAGGATATTGCTCTAAAATTTGGTTCCCAATTACCTAAATCAAAACTTCATAGCTTCCCAAAGGAGCTTGCTCTCTTACCAGAGCTCCTTTTCCATCTCAGGAGAGGACCACTCTTGGGAAGCATTATTGGCCATGAAGATGAGAGGTCTGTGCTGAGGAATTTGTTTCTGAATGCATCATTTGATCTATCACTCAGAATGGTAGCTCCCCGTTGTTTAATGCACAGGGAGGGGGGAACTTTTGAGGAGCTACCGGCATATGATCTAGCTATGCAGTCTGATGCTGCTGTTGTACTTGACCATGGCACTGATGTCTTCATTTGGTTGGTATGCCCTCCTGTTGCCCTTTTCTAGCTTTTGATATATTTTTAGTTGAAGATTGGGGATGTTGTTTTGGCACTTACATTAGTCATTACGCTATTCATGTTGTTTTCAAATTAAATTCGTGTTAATGATGTGCAATGGTGAGTGGTGCAATTGCACCAAGCCACAGTGATTATGAGTCCATTGTTTTTCTTTCCTTTTTTTTTATCTTCATTTCCTGTCTTGATTTTCTCCAGTTTCCTCTGCTACTGGGCCACTGTTGCCACCAGCAGCTGAGGCTGGTGGCCAGATGGCTAGCCAAGGGTGTGGCAACTAGTAACGCATACTTGGGGAAAAGAAACGTTCTTTTATTTTAAATCTCTTGACTAAGATGGTGCATAACTGTTTTGAATTTGATAGACAATTATGGACTGGATTCCCGTCCTTGAAATTTCTTAAGCCTTCTAATTTGAATTTGTTTATGATAAATGCTTCATGTTCCCATCACTAAAATCTCTTCCTTGTATTTTGTTAACTCTTCTAAGTTTGAATTTTTTTATGATAAATGCTTCATGTTGCATTTTTTTTGTTCTAAGCTTTTGGACTAAGATTTACTTTTGGAGTTGAGTGTTATGTTTTAAGTCACATTTCATTTTATCATACGGGAAATGCTAGCAAGACACCCTCTGACACATTCTTTTGAACACGTTTTGTCTACTTTTTATTGAAATTTATTGAAAATTACAAAAAAAATTATGGTTCCACTTATTTAATGAGAGTCTCACACTCATGATTCTATAGTTTCTAATAAATTTTAACTAATTGTAGGTAGTGTTAGGAGTTTGTTGTTTACACTCCACTTTATCATATAGTTGGTTGTTTTATTTTAATCATTTTATACTCTGGATTATATTAAAAAATGTGCCGTGTTGGAAATTACTATGGGTATGCTGATGTTGCCTTTTCGTCCTCATGGTCGTTGTTCCCTCAAAATTAGTGATTTAGTTATTTGTATTGTAATGGTAAAGAGGGAGAGTCCTCTTAGCAATCGAGGGTAGTTGATGGCTGGGGTCTATAAATTGTCATCTTTTTCTTTATTGGATGCCTGAATAGGTTTGTTGTTGAAACACACCCGATATTTAAAGCCCCGTTTAAAGATCTTTATTTTAACTTTGGTCTAAATTACACATTTGGTTTTCTTTAGTTTTACCAAAATTTTGTTTTGGTCTTCCCAATATCAACTGTAACAAAATGAGATGCCCAAGTATCTAAAACATAAAAGAAATTAACAGGAAATACTAAAGGAACCCTCTATTTCCTTGCCCAAGCCTAAAGCTGAATTGTTGTCAATGACTCATTACTTACCTCCCCCTCCACTCCTCTCTTTCTCTGTATAAAAGGATCCTATCTCCCCAACCACATTTCCCACCTTTCCCCTTAGTTTCATGCTTCACCTACTGAACCATTACTATTTCCTTATCCCTGGAATGATTGGACTCAATGGTCTCATCACAAAACTCCTAATGTGGTGTCAAATTTGATGCGAGGGACCCTTTTTGTTTGTTGACTTCACTAACATGGATTGTTAGATATCCTACATTGATTAGGAATAAAGCCAAATTATAAAATATAAGTGGGGTTCAATTCTCACCTTACAAGTCGGTTTTTTGAGTTTGAATTAGACATAAACTCTCTTACTAAAATGGTATCAAAATTTATCCTAGTCAAGTTCTTTAGGGTTATTATGCCACCATTATCGAGTTCCTGCTAGATTGTCCATAAATATTTAATCTCAAGTTCAAAATGTTCATTCGTCAATGTGAGGGTGTTGAAGATCTTACCTCGACCGGGAATAAAACCATATTAAAATATGTAAGTGGAGAGTAATTATCACTTCACAAACTGATTTTGTATGGTTGAGTTCGAAGTAAGATGGATAATTAGAGATGACATTAAACAATGCCTCATCAGCAAAAGTGTCTTTACAGCTGGTACAACTTCAATTGCATACTGAAAAGACCATGCCAGCAACATTCTTGTAGTTAAAACCATTGATATTGAAACTGAAATTGATAAAATTTATGGGCCAAAAGTTTTGTCGATCCTATAATCTGTGATTACGAATACAATATTCTACTAATGAATTATTTTGCAGTTCATATTTGACAATTTTGCTTGCCTTTTCTCCAGATTATTTCCCTGTTTAGAATTTTTATTTTATTGTAGTATTTATATTCTCATAATAATATATATTTTTTCTAAATATTGATGGATGGATCCTAGGGTGCCGAACTTGCAGCTGATGAAGGAAGAAGTGCTGCTGCTCTAGCTGCATGTAGGACGTTGGCTGAAGAGCTGACCGAGTGCCGCTTTCCAGCTCCTCGCATCCTTGCATTTAAGGTTAATTTTCTTTACTACCACACCCAGTTTCATACTCTTCTTATAAGATTTGAAACAGGCAATTTACATTTGAAACAGGAGGGTAGCTCCCAGGCTCGATATTTTGTCTCTCGTCTCATTCCAGCACACAAGGATCCTCCTTATGAGCAGGTAAACAGCACTAGCACTTTATTCTTAATTCTGAGACCAAATAAATTGTTGGAAAATGATTTTGTTGGGAAAAAGGCTTTAGTAGTGTTTTCTTGAAAAAAAAAAAAGTCAACGACATTTCAAGATTGCTCCAAACCTCTAATTGTATATTGAATGACGATTTTTTTTGCAGGAGGCGAGATTCCCACAACTCAGGTCGTTGACATCAGAACAGCGGACAAAGCTGAAAGCCAGTTTTGTTCACTTCGATGATCCTAGTTTTTGTGAATGGATGCGAAGCTTGAAAGTAGTGCCACCACAACCAAGCTGATGATGGAGATCTAAAGGGTCTTTGGTCACGAATCTTTCAACTCGTTGGTTATTCTTTGTTAAGTTGGTGAAGCCAAGTTTGTTTGCATGATTTGGGGAACACGATGTGATCTTGCAGATGTCTCCCCAAGACTTTCGCTTCAATGCCTCCTCCCATTCATTTTGTTCACTTCCATGAAACCTCCAAAGAAGTTTTTTTTTTTTTTTGGTTTGGGGCAGCGGGTGAGGGATGACTGTGACAAAGATTTTTTTTTTCACAATTTACGGTTAAGATGTTACCATAGAGCAATAAAAGGATTTCTCGTTATTTATATTTATACCACCTGCTGATTGCCAAGTGTATTCTTCAATCTGTGTTTTTGGAATGTTTTTCTTTTACCCGATTGTTTTAGGTTTTGTACAGTTGATTTTAATTAACTATGGAACATGAATGAAATACGTCTTAGGATTAATTTTATTAGCAAATTTTATTTTGGAATGTTATTCTGCGTGTAGAGAACTTATCACAGACACGGGTGCATACATTAACAACAAAGTTCAGTCTGAGATCAGTTTTACTTATCATGTGACAGTATGATTCAAATGAAAATCAATTTTTCATATATATTAATTATAAGATCTTTCTTAATAGTTTTTTCTAATGTAATATTTGTTTCCAGGGACTAAAACCATGTAATTGCTCTTTTTAGTATCATGTTTTATGTGAACAATATTTTAACTAATTTTTTGTCATTTACCCCTCACTTTCTGTTTATGATAATGAGTATTTGGATTAAACTTATGAGTAGAAAAAAGAGATAAATTTATCTGTAAATTAGAAAAACATGCTGAGTAAAAAAAAAGTGACTAAATTCATATGCTTTTAAATTTCAAAATCAAATTTATGAATATAAAAGTGGACTAATAAATAATTTCTTGCACTGTTTTAATACATTATGCAATTTGAAAGTGATTTTATTATTATATACCAGGATGCTTAACAAATTTTAAGTAAATATAAACATACTTTTTTATTAAGATGATAACTATTAATTAATATAATTTAATAATGAACTAATAGTATGATTACACATAATTTTAATAAAAAATAATTTGTGAAGACACTATTTTACTTTTATAATATTAGGAATTAGGAATAAGATAAGCTATATATAATTATTTTAACAGCAGGATGTCGAGATTTTTATAAATAAATATTATAATATAACTAATTAATGACACAAAACGAAGACAGATAATAAAAAGAAAATTTTACTCAAAATGAAAACGCGCGTCTTTATCCCCTTCCGCATCGCAACTGGTAACTCGCAGCTTGCATTTCAATCGCCAGATGGTTTTCTGCTTCGACTCCTAATGTCACAGGTTCTACCAGGTTGAAAGAGTTGAAGGATACTGAAATTTGATCGTGGATTAACGTAAAACTTAAGGTAAGGTTCCATGGATAATGATGTGGCGGGTGCAGAAATATGTAGTATCCAATTGTCAACTGTATTTTCTTAGAACAGTAAAACAATACGAATTCATTGTCAATAAAAGAAGAAATGCAGAAATGTTCCAATTGTTGTTGCGGACACCATGTTTCTGCCCACGCAACATGTGTACGGTTACATCCGCAAAGCTGAATTACATGATCGACGCTCACATACAAGACAACAACATAAACCAGGCTCGCAAACTGTTTGACGATAATCCCTCATCCCGCAACATTGTTTCCTGGAACATGATGATGACTGGCCACGTCAAACACTATCAAATTGAACATGCCCACAACCTGTTTAACCAAATGCCCCTTAAAGACACAGTTTCCTGGAATATCATGCTGTCTGGGTTTAGTAGAATCACGGACGCTGAGGGGTTGTACCGCCATTTCTTGCAAATGAGAAGATCTGGTGTTGCCCCAGATGATTATACCATCTCCACACTGCTCAGAAGAGTTATAAGTACTAAGTTGGATGTTTTGGTCCCCCAGGTTCATGCTTTGGCTCTTCATTTGGCACTTAACTTGAGTGTGTTTGTTGGTTCTTCATTGATCAGAGCTTATGCGAATTTAAGAGATGAAGAGGCTTTTAAGCGTGTGTTTGATGATATATTGGTGACAAATGTCACATCTTGGAATGCTTTGGTTTCTGGTTATATGGAAGTGGGAAGCATGGATGATGCACAAACAAACTTTGATGTGATGCCTCAGAGAAACATAATTTCCTGGACTACTTTGGTGAATGGTTATATCAGGAACAAGAAGATAAACAAAGCAAGGTCCGTTTTTAACAAAATGACTGAGAGGAATGTGGTGTCTTGGACTGTAATGATTAGTGGGTATGTGCAAAATAGGAGATTTATGGATGCATTGAAGCTTTTTCTTCTGATGTTTAAGTCAGGAACTCGTCCCAATCATTTCACGTTTTCAAGTGTGTTAGACGCATGTGCTGGTTGTTCCTCTCTTTTGATGGGAAGGCAGGTGCACCTGTGTGTTATCAAGTCTGGCATACCAGATGATGTCATCTCATTGACCTCGCTTGTGGATATGTATGCAAAATGTGGGGATACGGATGCAGCATTTCTTGTTTTTGAGTCCATTCTGGAAAAGAATTTGGTGTCATGGAATTCCATAATTGGCGGCTTTGCGAGTAACGGGCTTGCTAACAGAGCACTAGAGGAGTTTGATCGGATGAAAAAAATTGGTGTTAAACCAGATGAAGTTACTTTTGTAAATGTGTTGTCGGCGTGTGTGCACGCTGGTCTTGTTGGAGAAGGTGAAAAGCACTTCACTTCTATGCTGTCCAAATATGGAATCCAAGCAGAGATGGAACACTATACTTGCATGGTGGACCTCTATGGAAGAGCAGGGCAATTTGATGAAGCAGTAAAATTGATCGAGAATATACCATTTGAGCCTGACGTGGTGTTGTGGGGTGCACTGCTGGCAGCTTGTGGCCTGCATTCAAATTTAGAACTTGGAAAGTATGCTGCAGAGAGGATCCGCAAACTGGAAAGCAATCATCCTGTTTCTTACTCAATTCTTTCGAAGATCCAAGGTGAGAAAGGAATATGGAGCAGTGTAAATGAACTGAGGGACTTGATGAAAGTGAAACAAATCAGAAAGCAGAAGGCACTCAGTTGGGTTCAGTAAACTCAGCCAACTGATAATGGTTATGTGCATTGTGCAATTTATAAGTTTGTAACAATTGAATTCCTATGGTACATTAAAGCCCAAGGGATGTTGAAGTCTCTATCATACTTAAGCCCCTGGCGAGGGAACATGCCAGATGAACTGGCAATTACTGATTTTCCCCCATTGGGTTCTGATGAATTCAATGCCCATTTTATAGGAGAAGAATGAAAAAGTTGAATGACGTTTATAATAATTTTCACTAGCTGTTCAGTGACAAATTCTGAACGACACTTGACCCCTTATTTGTTTTACTGGAAGGTTTAAGTACTTATTTAGATTTTATACTTCTACAATCTTTAAGTTTTAATCCTATATCTTAAAAATTACTCATTAATATAAATTTGTTACAAATTATGTGCTAATGTAAATTTATATATGAAAAATTTAGTTCAATCTCTCAATTTTCCTCAACTCCATAATGGATGGACTAAAAATTCCTGCGAAAGTTGCTGTCTAAGATGCAACGAGTGGATCAGTCACATTATGATGACAATCAACATCTTTTCGACCTAACTATACAAAGCAACTTTGATTTTCTATTTCAACAGAATGCATATATCCGAAAGTTGGAAAGTGGATTTATGTCTTAGCAGTGAAACAAATTTGGATTATAAGGTCCAACCGAAGATGCAGAATGATTAAAAAACTTCACTATTATTCTGACCATGCTACAATGAACTTGGCTCATTCTTAAACTAACGACAATCCAAGGGCTAAATTAGTGTGGATACACAATGAAAATTCAGAGTCCATTCTTAACTCCCATGCTAATAAGAAGCCTTGCCCTTTTGACTATTATCAGCTGTCTAATATCTCCATGCCAGTTTTTCAGTTTTGGACATTGGCTCTGGTAGAATGACGTCAAAGTTTCTGAGAGTCTACTCTGCTACTTCAACTAGTGTACTAATAAATATTTCACTTCTCATGTTCATGTGTCTGTGTCCATATCGAATTCATGTCTGCATCCGTATCTCTATTTCACGGTTTCCAACTCCCTTACCATAAGAATCAAAGAATCTTTTGAATTGTAAAAACCATTGAGCTGTGTCTGTTGTGATAGTCTTGAAGACTTATATAAAATCTTCTCACAGTAACTAAGACATTTTTGAATAGTTAAAACAGAGAAACAAAAGAGATAAAGCACAAAATAAGTTTATATTAGTTCAATTTTAGTATTAGGGTAATGTTCCATTATTGAAAACACATCAAATTTCACTATATAACAAGCAAGTATTTCCAAATTAATTCTTACATCAAATTTCACTATACCACAAACAAGTTTTTTCTAAATTAATTCTTTAGATTTAAAAGTCTCTCAAAATCATCAATTGGTAAGTGAAAGACTCACTGTTATAGACTCTTTTTCCGAACCTTAATTATAACTTATGTTATTTTTTAATTATAATTTATATTATTCCTTAATCATAATTTATACTTAATTATTTACATATCTTTCTGTTATAATTAGTTAAAAACAAATCTTTTAACTTAATATATAAAATTATATTTTATAATTCATATATATAGGCTTAATTTCATTAACTTAATACATGAATATACACACTAAAATTAAGATTTATTGTTTTTTTTTCACAAGAACTATATCATAAAATTTCAAGAATTTGACAATATTTTATTCTCTAACTTGTGTCATTTAAGACTTCTATATTATTTTTCATGAGAGTATCATGCACTTATCAAAATTTTCCTTTTAAGAGAGTAAATATTTCATTTGAAGTTGATTTCTCTTTTGAAATTTTCTAGAAAATACTTTAAAATAAATAAATTGTGGATCATCTAACATTCATATTAACTATAATAAGTATAAAACGCAAAATTAACAATAGAACAATAAACACATGATTACTTTTTTTAGTACTAGGCGAAGTGTTTTTCTTTCATATTTAATTTTATATTTAGAAAAAAATATTTTTAATTTACTATAAATAAAAATAATCAACCTATTTTAACAACATGACGTCGAGATTTTTATAAATAAATATTATAATATAACTAATTAATGATAAATAAAAGGGAAAAAATTACTCAAACACGTTACGTTGAGAGGGTGTATGTGTAACCACCAAGCTGCACAGTGAAGAGTAAAAAAAAATAGTAGTGTAAGAAATTAAAGAGGGCGGAGGAGGCACAGCTGAACACTTTATCTGAAAGTGAAAACCCTAGGGTCAACCGTAGCGCCACACTCGCTCTCGCGCGTTTCGTTCGCCTTCGGCATCTTTGCAACGGGTAACTTGCAGCTTGCATTTCAATCAGGAGATGGTTTTCTGCTTCGACTCCTAATGTTCACATTTCTCTTTTTGGCCATGGCAGGATCAGGTGCTTGTCCTTCACCATGGCGGGGACTGAAGCCAAAAAGCCTTCCGCTAAGCAATCCGGTAATTCGCATTATTCATGCTTATCCGCGTTTCGTGTTTGTGTATCTGTGTGTTCTTTCTTCTAATGGCGAAAGAACGAAGCCTTGCAGGTGCGAAGAAGAAGGAGGTGAAGAAGGAGACTGGCTTAGGTCTCACGCATCGGAAGGCGGACAACTTCGGAGAGTGGTATTCCGAGGTATTTCATTTTGAGCCGTTTAATGGCTTCTGTTTGTCGTTTTATCCTGATCTGTGTTCGGTCAAAGCTGCTCGTTCATCCTGATCTGCTCTTGTTTCACTGTTAACAATTTCGGCAGTGTGTTGTGGTGGTTGACTTTGGCTTTGGATTAATCTGACAGGTTGTTGTCAATGCGGAAATGATTGAATACTATGATATATCTGGTTGCTATATTCTGAGGCCTTGGTCAATGGCAATATGGGAGATCATGCAAGTGAGTTTCTTAATTCTTGTTTTGGTTTAGATGATGAGTGAATGCGTTTTTGTATTGTGTCTGTAATTTCAGTCAATGCATGAGTATTAGATTTGGAAATATTCATACTGCAGATTTGTTTCTTTTAGCCTTTCCATCAGAGTGCTCTAATGTTGAAAATAATCTGCAGGAGTTTTTCGATCCGGAAATAAAGAAAATGAAAATCAAGAACTGCTACTTCCCTTTGTTTGTGTCTCCTGGAGTTTTGCAAAAGGAGAAGGATCACGTTGAGGGTTTTGCTCCTGAGGTGAATTTTTTTCTTTAATATGGGAATATTATCCCTGAATATTAGGAAGATTGATTTAGTTGTAAAGATTTGGGGATTATTGCTTTCTTAAATTAATTATTTGTTCAATAGTCTGGGACTTTCTTGATCAGGGGGGCGTACATAACACTGGATTGTTATGTACAACAAAGAAATTAGTTTTTCGACGTTTGTTTCATTTAGTTAATGACAGTTTTCGTGTTGAAATGGTTATTTATTACGACATGCACCTTGATTATCTATATAACTCCATTTCCTTCCAGAAGGACTATTTATTTTGAAAACTGTGGTACTTGTCTGATTGTCTTACTCATCCATCAGGTTGCTTGGGTAACAAAGTCCGGGGAATCTGAATTAGAGATTCCTATTGCTATTCGTCCAACCAGTGAAACTGTCATGTATCCCTACTACTCTAAGTGGATAAGGGGACATCGTGACTTGCCTTTGAAACTTAATCAGTGGTGTAATGTTGTTAGATGGGAGTTCAGCAATCCCACACCATTCATCAGGTAGTGAATAGTTTTTTCTTTTCTCCACCTTTTTTTCTTTCGGGCCTTGATATATAATGATTTGTTGGCTGTTATGTATACAATAAACAATTTCAAACTTAAATTAGAGGCTTCAAAATTTGGATATTCAGCCTCTGTATGCTTATCTGTTGCACTATGCCTTAAATTTCTGCTTTTTTATTTATGAATTGATGTTCCCCTAGTGGTGATTATGGTGAATTGATCTTAGTGAGAGCGTGCTTGTAATTTATCTTTTGATTTTTTGTCTTAAATTTGCAAGAAATAGTATCTGTTGTATGTTAAATATCTTATAATTTATATATAGAGGGTGAGCCTTGGTCTTCTGACCTCGTGGTCATGTGTCAAGTCCTGGATCCAGCTTTTCCTTGATGGGGTAAGCTGTCTACGTTTATCTTCCCCCAGCTACACCAAGTGGGAGCCTTATCCACTAGGTTTCCCTTATTAAGAATCAGATAGCTAATATGGTTTCAGATACTTTCTGTCATGTAAACTAATTTATAATTTGAAACTTCTTTCTAGTCTATTGCATGGTGCTTTACGAGTTCTGATTGCAGGAGTCGCGAGTTTCTTTGGCAAGAAGGGCACACTGCTTTTGCAACAAAGGAAGAAGCAGATGCAGAGGTATGGCACCAAATAGTTATTTTAGGAATTTTCCTTTTTGGTCTCGTTGTATAACCTGCCTCAGTTTGGGCATCTTCTGTCTTCTCTCATCTTTTGCTATATTATAAGTTCCTTCTAAAGTAGAACTATAAGCCGTATATTCCCTTTCTTGGTGTTCTAGTGGTACATAAATTAGTTATGCATTCCGTTTTTGCTTCTGTTGCACACTATATGCATATTACTCTGAATTTTCCACCTAAGCATGTAATTTTCCAATCTTTTGGATATTTTTTTTCAAAAATATTCTGAACTATTACTGTTTCAGGTTCTTGACATTCTGGAATTATATAGGCGTATTTATGAAGAGTATTTGGCAGTTCCTGTCATAAAGGGTAAGAAAAGTGAGCTTGAGAAGTTTGCTGGTGGGCTTTACACTACCAGTGTTGAGGTACGCATCTGACATTCTTTGCATTTGTTATTTTAGTGCTGTAAGCTATTTATAAATTTTTAATGTTCTATTTTGTTAGGCATTTATTCCGAACACTGGTCGCGGTATACAAGGTGCAACTTCTCATTGTCTGGGCCAAAACTTTGCTAAAATGTTTGAGATAAACTTTGAAAATGAAAAGGGAGAGAAAGCAATGGTCTGGCAGAACTCATGGGCCTATAGTACTCGAACTGTAAGCTTTGATTTCTGGAATATACGTGCATTGGGGGATTCCTCCACATCATATTGCATTTAAATCTTTTATTTTCTTACAGATTGGGGTCATGGTGATGGTTCATGGTGATGACAAGGGATTGGTACTGCCTCCTAAAGTAGCATCAGTACAAGTAATTGTGATTCCTGTGCCCTACAAAGATGCTGATACTCAAGGAATCTATGATGCCTGTTCTGCAACTGTGAATGCATTGTCTGAAGCTGGTATTCGTGCTGAGTCAGATTTTAGAGATAATTATTCTCCGGGATGGAAGTATTCTCACTGGGAAATGAAAGGTGTTCCTCTAAGAATTGAAATTGGGCCAAAAGATTTAGCAAATAAGCAGGTTTTCAACTTTGCCCTACTGTTACATCAATCCCTCATATTTGTTATTTTGCTTCTACATTGCTAGTTTTTCAGCGAACACAATATAAGTCTCAGGATTTTGCCTAGGTTCGTGCTGTTCGACGTGATAATGGAGCAAAGATAGACATTGCCAGTGCTGATTTGGCTGTTGAAATAAAAAAGTTGCTTGATAATATTCAACAGAACCTGTTTGATGTTGCAAAACAAAAACGAGATGAATGCATTCAGGTCATACACACTTGGGATGAATTTGTGCAAGCTTTGAACCAAAGAAAAATGATCTTAGCTCCATGGTGTGATGAGGAGGTATGAATTGTGTTTTGTACAAATATAATGTTTCTGGTGTCTTGATCTGATTTGATTTTCAAGGAATTTCGTTGTTTGAGTTTTATGCTAGTTTCACTCTTTTAATGAGTTCGATCATTTTTTTCACATAGTTTATACAGAATATATTGAAACTGTTATTACGGGTTAGTAAACTAATGTTTTCTATGTTAAAACTTCCAGTGTGTTGGCTACTGTAGAAGGTCTTTTGTCATTGTAAGATTAGCGAAATATTTGTCAGTGTCAACCTTAAACAAATTACATTTTATTATTTCTAACTTACTGTTTACTAGCTAGAATAACGTCATAAAATCCAAATAGAACTGAACTGCTCGTGTTATCAAATTATGTCCTCTTGGAGAAAAGGTGTTGGTTTGATATTTTAGAACCACCATTTTTCATTGCACATCTTTCTTATGAGGTATTACGTATGTGTATTATGTATAATAGTTTTTTATCTGTAATGCTTCAGGAGGTAGAGGCTGATGTCAAAGCAAGAACAAAGGGTGAGATGGGAGCCGCTAAGACTCTTTGCAGCCCCTTTGATCAGCCAGAACTCCCTGAAGGTATAATCTTGTGCTTATGCAGGTGTTATTATTTTTTAATGCAACAGAACTTGAAAACTATATGCAGACTCTGATTCTGTATGAATTTACTATCTGCTAATGTTTTATGTCTCTTATGTAAGTTTCCCTCTTTAATAACATCATTAATATTTGTGTTGCTTATTAATCGTGGTTGCTTTACAGGCACTAAGTGCTTTGCATCTGGAAAGCCTGCAACAAAGTGGACGTACTGGGGCAGAAGTTACTAGTTGACTGGCTGTTGATTGTGGGATTATATGGAGCTAGTTTGTCATTTAGTCTCCCCTGTGTACTAATTTGGATCACACAAATATTATTTTTGTTTTCTTGGGTATCTTTTTCAACGAATAGTTTCACTTTGATTTTTATATGGTACACAATATTTATTTTGGTTTAAAGAATGAGTATTGTTTTTGCTGTCGTTCAATTATTATTGGGGGCATATTTGGAGTCTTGGTTAATTATTTAGGCATTAAAATGACACTCAATAATACAAATTAGTTGCTGCAGGTTTAGATGTATGATGGAAGATATGAAATGGGACGGAAAATTGGATTTTTATAATGATGAGGAAGTAATGAATGTTCTAACTATGAGGTTTTATTTATGCTAAAAAATATGCGTGCATGTGAAGTATATCGTTACTTGCTAATAATTGAATTATTAAGTTATATGAAGTGGTGAGCGGGAATTGACTATTTAATGAGGATATATTGTCCTGGAGAACTATTATTAATATCCTCATGTAATGCGTTTCTAATAATTCAATTATTTGTTTATATTAAGTGGTGATCTGGAATTGACTATTGACATCCGTAGTTTTGGTTAATTTTTAGTCTGTTAATTATCGTTTAAAGTTTTCGGTCTTTCTTACCCAGATTATCAGATAAGTTTTTAAGATACAATGAAAACGTAAAGTTAAATTCATATTATGTACTTGAAGGTAGATAAAAAATGAATGTAGATGGCAAGATCGTTTGATTTTGTAGCGAGATCGCTAAATTCTGGGCTAAAATTCGTCACAAATGGGGATGCCCCTTTGTCAATTTTTACATGTCAAGTCAACGAGTATAATTAGTAACAGCAATCCTGTCACGGATGCCACTATTTTCATTTTTGTTCAAGCACATTTTATTAAATAAAGCAGATATTAAATTGCTGATATTTTAACACTGCACAGTTTTCTATTCTTAATTCGTTAAAGACGTGACAAGTTGTATTTTAGCTGATAGATGAGCAGTTTGGGCTATTTTAACTCTCGAACCTGTATGATGTGGAGCGAGTTGTCCGATTGGGTTTTTATATTTCGGAATTGGTAATCTGAAGTCCCAACCTAAACCCATTTTTTTATTATTATTTTATACTTTTAGTTTTATACTAATTTACAATTTTCAATATTTATTTTCATAAACATATTAATCTCATCTATTTATGTGATCTAACACAGATTAATTGGACACATTAATTGATGTGAGATTGTTTCAGTTTAACGATTTCTTAATAAATGGTTCCGAACTTATATATAATTTTGTGGTTTGGTAATGTAAGTATCTGCAGTTTTATGTAGCTACAAGGAGTTTTACCCAATCTTATCTTATCGTTGCCCCATAGCAATTGACAGAAATAGTGGAACATGTTTTGGAAGATTCGGAAGGCCGATTGTTTAGCATGAGTACGGATTAGTTGTCTGATCCTAATCCTTAAACAACTATCTGTCGACCATCGATCACTATCTCTTTTAAAAATAGACCCCGTACGACAGATATTCGCTACATCGTGTGGTGAACTTGTTTGAGAAATGTAACAGTTTTATGACGAAGAAAACATTTTATCTACACGACACAACCAAGGGTAATCTTGACTAGGCATCATAATTCCTACATAATTTTTGTCCTAAGTGTTAATAGTCTTTACAGGCACGTCTTTCCCTACTTCAACATGTGAAAGAAAATTCTTTTAGGTTTAAGCAAAGGAAAACATATCCTACTTTAAGAAACACATGTTGTAAAAAACACTTCTGTAAAAAATAGACATTTCTTCTTGGTGTAAATTTGTCCATATCTATGTTTGCACATCTCATTTTGCTACGTTCTCAAAAACTACTTTACAGAACATCCCATTTTAATTAGGCCATATAACAGTTTAATTCATTATGTGATAGACTGAAATAATAAATGGAATATTAAATGCTAGCAATCTATTTCCTTGTATGTATTTTATTATTAGTTGAAATTTGTATGTAAATAGTAAAATAAAATTCATGCCATTTACATAAATTTAATGTAATAGTAAAAAATATGTTGAAAATATCACAAAAAAGCGTGCAACTAACACTTTTGTTGGAAAAATTGTATTGGCAATTATCTTGACTCTTTTAATCTGCTTCTTAACTCTTTTTTTTTTTTCGTTTTAAAATAAATATTATTTTTTAAAGTAATTTATTGGTAACAAATTAATTTATACCTCCTAACTCTTACCTATATTGGATATTTTAACTCATTTGGAGAACGTTAATAAAGTATATATATATATAATCAAATGAATTTATAGTTTCTTATAAATGAAAAATATTTAATGATCTGAAAAGTTCCTCCTATTTTCAATCTCTTGAAAACCATGACGACAAATCCATTGTATTTATACAGTTTCTTTTACGTAAATATTATCAATTATTTAACTTTATTTCTTACGTAATGATATAACCCCTTAAATGGCTTGAACATAAATCTAACAGAAAAAATTATAAAATGATATTGTACTAAATAAATATAAAAGAACCTCTACAAAAAAGACCTATAAATACACAAACGTCTGCGGTGGTTGTTCTGTGTCTGTCTTAACATTGCATGTGGTTTGGTAGGGTTGTCTACGTGTTTAAATAAAAATATTAAAAAAGTCTGAGAAAACTAAAAACAAATTGAAAGAAAAACAACATCTTCAAACATCAAATGGTTTCAACTGTCTTAATTATACTTCCAAAAGCATTTAATGACTTTTCTTCTTAAAATGTTGTGTTGGTTTGTAATAGGTTGATATATTAACTCCAAACGAAATGAGTTTGACCTGCAAGAAAAAGTAAGTGAAGTTGTATAGACCAATATTCATACGAGCTCATTCCTTTGGGTTCAGTCTGCACAATGCAGAATAAACAACACAGTTCACAAGTAGCCAACCATATTCCACAAGGAATTAACTGAGAGGCTTCATTGTATTTTCCAGCCTTTATCTCGAAAACAGAACTAATAAATCTAGTAAGAGTCTGGGACATGCAGCTCAAAATCCAATGTGGGCATTTTTGAACAAACAAGAACAAGTTTTCTCCTAATCCGGATGAACCCTCTTTATTATTTATACAAAACATAAAGGACATTTTTATAAATCTAAACATAGCAGATGATTTGTAGCCATCTCGAGTTACAATTAGAAGCTGCAAAGTACAGCAAGCCAAAAAATAACTTAGCATATAAATAATTAATGTCTCTACAGGACTGAATAAAATACCGGAACATGGCATTTATTACACTTCTGTTATCACAACAGTGATTGCATATATTATGTGCTTGTTTTGATGTTTTCCTAACTTGGTCCTTCTTCACTGAACAAAAATAAATGCAGTGTAACCAATCTGCTATGAAAATTACAAGTACTTGTATTTGCAGTAGTATTCAAATTTGAATGGTGATTAGGGCTCAGCAAATATCTAAGGGTTTAATATAATATTGTCTTATAAAGTGCATACATTTATTAAAAACATCTCTACAAAACTTGATTGATTGTGTACTGCATGAATCATGATTGCCATGTGAAAACTATAACAGTTAGCTTATGAAAGCTACATCTAGAACATAGAACTAAACACCTTGAATCACTCCTGGTATGAGATTGAAATTTCTCATGGTATCAAAATAGTGGTAGTGAATGATTTTTTTTAGAATTGTTTATATACAGTTTTAAGTTCAAATATTATTACCCTTCGTTGTATATTTTAACTCTTAAATAAGAAGTAAAATCTATAATATGTAAATAATAAAAAATATCACAAATTGAAAGAATAACATTTATCTTTATAGTATTCAAAAGCTACTAAGTTATTTTTAGTAAGGAGATATAGTCTTGACCAAGTTTTTTTTAGTTCTCTTCTTTATCTTTTCATTGGATCTAAACTTTTTGCACTCCATTAATTCTTCATCACCTCCAGGAATAAATTTTGTAAAGATGTATTTTCTGTGGTTTAAATTTTACGTGGGACTTCATGACAGGAGTGTATTTAGTATTTCTAGTGTGAGAGTCTGAACATTTATTTTCACACCTGAATTTTAGTTGAGGCTGTCCTCACCCGTCATAAATGGTTTCAGGAAAACGTGTTGTCAAATCATTGTATCTAAACATTTAACCATTTCTTCTTCTCGCAGTTATTTCTACAACTTCAACTAGTGTCAATGTATCATACTCGTAGTTTTTTTTTTTAATTTAAATTATGGAAATTAAAATACCTAAAAATGTTAATTTAACTGTAGAAGGTAGAAGATTATATATATATATATATATATATAAATATATATATATATATATATATATATATATATATATA
>Ga0209489_102764_pt1 | contig 35133 bp, 10 predicted proteins | sample SiratrowhiteBW_FD_187527 | JGI IMG/M metagenome (GOLD analysis project Ga0209489, IMG submission 187527) | Root nodule microbial communities of legume samples collected from California, USA - Siratro white BW (SPAdes) (version 2) | ecosystem: Host-associated > Plants > Roots > Nodule | place... | reverse complement strand
ACTTGTTGGGAACAACGGGGAATTTACCACATACACATATCTTCACATTGGTAAGATATTGTCCACTTTGGGCTTAAGCCCTCATGGTTTTGCTCTTGGGCACCTCCCAAAAGGCCTCTTACCAATAAAGACTACCCATGTGTATATAAACCCATATCCAACCTCTTGTTTGAGTGATGTGGGACTTTGTTTGCACCCCAACAATGTTAAAACCATGTTAACTTGTTCAGATAGAAATTTTAAAGCTTGTTAGTTTTCACTTAGTTGGAATACAGCTGTAATAACGTTTTATTACATAACAATTATATTCTTAAAATATATTTTACATCTACACAAACCTTATTTGATTTAATGTTACTTACAAAATTTATCATTTTTAGATTTTTCATATTTTTTTTCACTAATTATAATTATTATAGTGCTAACACGGTGAACAAAATGAATATTACTAATTTAAGATAGGTAATATAATAAAAAATACTTTAAATTAAGATAATATTTTTGATACATATTTGGATTAAGTAATGTATCTATCATTTCTTATATTTTATATATAAGGTAATTATATATTTTTTATTTTTCAATTCATTGTTTTATTTTTAATGTTGTACATTGTTTTTAAAATTATAATGCACTTCTAAGCTTATAAGTTATTTCTAATATAGTACTTTTGTGAGGGAACAAAATCGCTGCTTTTAATGTATTAAAAGTAAATTATATTATAATTAAAAACAATAAAATTGATGAATTGAAATGTAAAAGGTAATATAAAGTATTATGTTAAAAAAAATATAAGTATCCATGAAAATATATATTTTTTTTTTCAGAAGGTGTAACTTTAGAAATAAATTAGTGAGTTAAAATAATATATCAAAAGCTATAGAAACAATCTAAATAGTATACTAAAAACTGAAAAATTATAAAAACAAATGTATGTAATTAACCTTATACATATACATGTGTATATGTGTGTTATAGTGTAAATATATTACTTGAGTACATTACTATATATAATTTGTTATTTTAGTTATCTTGGTTATATTCTTTGTAAATACTAAAAAAATATTAAGAAAATATCAAAAAATGATAAAAACTAAAATTAGACAAAACCATGTTTACATACATGGAAGCAGGTTTATACCTTAATATTATCATATTAAAATATTAACTCAATTTCTTAAAATTATTTATTAGTAGTTCTTAAAGTTATTGGCCTCATGTAAAGGCTTACTACTGTAAATGAAATTGCTGCCCATGAAAAGGCCTTACTATAAATTGAACTTTGAAGTGTGTTTTAAGTTTAGACAAACTTTTAGAAATACCAAAAGATAAAACTTAATCCAATCTGAAGTAACTTGCTTCTATTAACAATAAAAGTTACAAATATAATCAGAGTTTTTATTTTTTTTATAATACTCTATCCAGTAAACATATTTTTTTTGTATTCCATGTAAAAAATAAAATAAAATTGGAGTTACTAGTAAATTGAATGAGATGCAAGTGTTATATCAAATAAGTGATTATGTGACAAATTAAAATCACATCCATTAATTAATAAAGAACAAATAAAACACAATTAATGCTTATGGGTATGCTTGCACAAAATTATTTAGGACTTTTTTCAGATTTATCTTATAGTATAATAATTTATAAAAAAAATGTTTGAAAAAACTTGTAAAATTAATTTATGTTATTTTCATAAGGTTTTATTTCGATTAGTTGTCCACGAAAAACTTATGAAAACGGCTAATAGTTTATATAAAGTAATTCTATTATATTTTCTATTTGATTACGAAAACAGTACATACACGAACACCTACATGTCATTTATATATATAAAAAATTTAAAGTAAACTTGAAAAGACAGTCCATTAATAATTTTCTCTATGTTGTATTGCACATCACCATTTCATAATTAATAAATGGGACCTTTATTATTTTTCTTGTTTCTAGATAAATATTCTTTAGGGTGGAGAAAACTAAGTTTCTTGTTGGCATATTCATCAATTAATAATTTCAGGAAGAAAAAAAAGAGATAAATACCAAAATAAAATAGAAAAGTACATAAGGAAATATATACGTTTCAGTTTTTAAATACCGAAAATCTTGGCTAAATAATATCGGAATATTTGATAAATAAAATACTTAAATTTTCTTTAAAAAATATCCAAAATTGATTTAATTTAAAATAATACATAAAAATAAAATATAACAGTAGAAATATATTAAAATGATCATGTTTTGAAAAGAGAAAAAAAAATAAGAGTCACCTACAATTATCATTAGAATTTCTGAAATCAATCTCAGAAATTTATGGTTATATTTTTCTATTTTACTGTTATAAGAATTTATTAAAATTATTAAATTATAAGAAAGATTAATTAAATAAAAGGAAAGAGCTGTTAAAATTTATAATTTTCAACAAATTTTCGCTAATGATAAAAGATGCCTTAGAGATGATAGGTTGATAACTTAGCTGTTTAAAGTTTGTTTAGTTGAACTATGTTGTATTTTTGATCGTACAGTGATTATTTGAAGGGAAAGCTAAAAAGATAAATGATACATCAAACCACAATAGATTATAAACAAACATTGAACTAATTTTTCATTATTTTTTACACTAAGCTGCATGGCCACTTAATCTGAATTAAAATTCAATTGAAGTAAATTAATATAAGATTATTCCTAAAAACTATTTATTGTTTTTCATAATTAAACTTATAATTTCAAGACACCAGCATTTTTCTTTCATATTCCTGGAGTCAAAATTTAATAAAGTTAGAAATTAATAGAAGACATTAGGTCAAAGATATAGAAATTGAGAGAGAGAAGTTGCAGTTGAGAGGGAGATTTACTTACCTACCCGAACCTGAACTTGTAGTTATTTTAGGTACAAATATTTGGTAATCTGTGAAACACTTTTAACAATTTTTTTTTTAAATTTACATTTTCATCCTTATTTTTAAATTAAATTTTGTATGCTGTGGATCAAAATAAAACTATATTTAAAATTTTTTAATTAGGTTATCCATGTATAAATTGATTATCATTAATCATAAATGTAAAATATTCTTTTGAGGAGATTAGTATAAGTAATGATATTTTATAGAGTGCTTGTAAATATTTTTAAGAATATTTTCAGGTGTTATTCTTTCAAAGAGATTATTTTAAAATATATTATTTTAAATTTTTAAAATTAATTTTATTATTTAAAAAACATATGAAACATATACAAGAATTATATCACAATATTAATTACTGATGATAAATAAAAATATATTTACAAATTAAAATATTTATCTTGAATATCAGATAACTAAATATTAGTAACTTATTTATTTATAACGAATTTTAACATAATATAGTTTATATATTTAAGCATATCTACTGTATTATTATACATTTATGTTCCATGTATATTATCTTTTATCTGTCAATTTATATTATTATCACTTTGCTCTACTAATAATTTCATAATTTCAAACGATTTTTAAATGATAAAAAGGGCTTAACAAACTTCAATTAACATTATACTTCAATATTCAATATTTATATTTTGTTGGGTTGATTTATGAATGAACTTTAATTGAATTTAGTTTGAACTGAAAAATATTTTCTAATTAAGTATATATATAAATATTTTCTGGAGATGAAACAGAACAACAGAAAGCTTAGCCAAGCTTAAAACCTTTATTGGTGTGGGTGCTTATGTTCTCTCTTATGAAAACCCTTTGAAATCGATTTCAACTGTTCAACTCAACTACTTCCTTTGAATCCCAAAACTAATAATCTCACTTACTCATCATTTTGCAGCAGAAAAAAACAGCACAAAAACTTCATTCCGAAAAAGAAAAATTAAAAAAAAAAAATGTCTTGGCTCTTCAAGTCCAACTACCCTGACCCTGAATCTTCTCAGCTCAGCGACCGCACCGTTAGCCAATCCACTTCTCCACCGCTTCCCGCCGCCGATCGCCACGGCGTCAAGGATGACATATCGCATATTTTCCGCGGCGTGGCCAACTTCCTCGCTCCGCCGCCGTCCTCGTCTTCCTCTTCTTCTGCCTCCTCCGCTGATTCCTCCTCCTCCTCTCAAGCTCTGACTGGAATCCGGAACGATCTCGTGGAGATCGGCGGAAGTTTCAAGAACTCTCTCTCGCTAATTTCCACGAACAAAGCTGTCACCGGAATCTCCAAGTTCGCTTCTCAGTTGTTGCAGCTGGAGTCTGATCAGCAGAGTAACGACGACGCGGTGCCTGGAACGACGGAAGATGTTGTGCGTTTCGTGAAGCAGATTTCTGCGCGGCCTCAGTGCTGGACCGAATTCCCCTTGCCGCTCCATAATGGTACTTCGAGTTGCTTCGATAATAATACATGTTATTTGTTAATTGTTTTGATCATTTTTATATTTTTTTTTTCAATTGAAAATAATCCGTATAATATGATAGAGTTTGTAATTTAACGGTGTGGTCATGATGTTTTTGGGGTGGAGCCTGTCTGGCTAATTGGCTAGATCTCATGAGTCTGGTGGTCATTTAATAAGCTTATAATTGCCGTGGTAACTAACGAGTTATTTCATTCATGCATGCATAGTACTCAAAAGAAAATTAAAATTGGTATAGCTTATGGTTTTGTGTGATTTCATAAATAAATTCGAATTCCAAGTAGGTTAAATTGAGTGGAGATATAGAGATTGTAAGGGATGTGTGGTTATCATGCTCTTTTACCAAGCTGGTAGGAATGCAATCAATGCCGGTAACCATGCTTCTAGAGTATGAAGTAATAGTTAGCTATGTTTGGATTTCAAATCTACTGTTGAAAAATGTCAACCAGTGATGTTTCACTCAATTGGTAGGATCAGGATATCAACAAAAACAACTCTCTAGTCTCTCCTAATTTTATGTGAAAATCCAATAAGTTCGTCCCGGATGCAGCACATCTTGAAAGCCCCTTAGATATGTCTAGAGTAGATCAGATTTCCATGGCGGATTGAATATTAATTATTATTTTCAGTAATACCCTCAGTATAGTTGTCAAAGTAAGTTATTTTATGCAGTAATTAGTACTATAATTTTTAATTAATGTGTGTCACATATGAGTCGGATGGAGTATTAAAGAGGTGAATTTCAATGATAATTTTTTGGCCGTTTTCTTCATTATACTTGGCATGATAATTTTTTGTTATTTACCTGATAAGCTCTTAAGTCACAAGGTTGTTCTAACAATTTTTACAAAGAATGGAAGCTTTATCTCCCTCATTTTGTGTCATGGAAAATTCTAACTTTTTCTTGTTTACATATTTTGTGTGGTTTGATCAAGTTTACCATAGGTGTTGCTGCTGTATAACAAAGTGCAGTTTATTTATCAAATATTGGAGGCATGTCATCTTTGTAGCGTGTCATTTGATTTTACTTCCAATATTGGAATTAACCTCTTAAAGTTGTGTTGGGGGTGACTTCTATGAAAACTGCTGAAGTGCTCTTTCAGCATTTCTGATTCTGCAGAAATTAATCCTGTAATGATGCTAGTTCACACTCCCAGTCATTACAAAATCCGAACGCTTGTGTCCTGCCGAGAATATCTCTTTTTTAACTCTCTAGCAAATGTTCTTTTAATAAAAGTGGTTTTTGAATTTTTTATTTTTGAGATATCATGAGTCTAGAAACCAAAACCACTCATTTTCCTTTATTTATTCTACCCGAATTTATATTGAGATTGGTGGACCTTAATACTGAAATTTGACTTGTTGCAGCAGATTTTAGCATGTCCAATTCTCAGAGGGAACATGCATTGGCTATAGAACGGCTGGTACCTGAATTCCTTGCACTAAGACTGAAACTTTGCAGTTACATGAACGTGGAAAAGTTTTGGATGATCTATTTTTTGTTAATACTTCCAAGACTGAATCATCATGATTATGAGTGCCTATCAACCCCCAAGGCAAGCCTTGTTCACCCTATATTGCCTTATTGAAGTTCCCTTAGAACTTGTAAATGTGAATTATTCATGCATGCTAGTCATATCAGTCAATATACTCTAGGAAACCTTGTTATTTGTGAATTACAGAACCGCAAGTTATTGCATGCGGAAATTATATAGAACTCATCGGTAGTAAAAAATTGTTATAGCCAAGAGAATACAGAGCGGTAATGCAAGCTATACTTTATTCTATTTCTATATGCTTAATTGAATGATCTTCTAGTCTCTCCTCCCCCACCCCCCCATTGATTATACAGCTTGTATATGATACATGAGTGAATAGCAGACCAGTATTCTTTAGCATTTGTTTTTGTTTATTCTATGACTTTCTCTCCAGATGTGTTGGTTCTATAAACAATTTTTCAGATTGTCGTTTATTGCACCCAACAATTATGGGATTGAAGATAGAGTCATGATAATTATATCTTTTACTCTTTGTACAAGTTTGGGAAGCAACAATCTCTAAATGATCGCTATATCATTCATGTTTTCCCGATTTTCCTTCTGTAGATTGTTGACGCAAGAGATGTGCTTCTCCAGAAACTTGGAGAGAGGAAAGATTTGCAAGCTGAAGAAATTGATGAACCTGGGACTGTGGATTCAAATCAAGAGGTTAGGGAGAACCGTGAAAGAGAAAGTATCTCTTTTGAGCAAAACCAGGTTTTGACTGAGGTTACAAATGCACTGGAGGGTTTAGAAGTTGATGACAAGGTTAGTACTGAAAAATGGTTGGAAGATACAGATGCTAGTTCATTTGCTTCCTGTACAAAACTTCAACAGGAAGAGGATGTGTCATTCAGTGAAATAGAGGATGATGAGAGTTATAGCTCCGATAAATTATCAAGCTACAGGGAGACACAGGACATGAGGGGTTCATCCCCTGAAGGTGCTACTAGTACTAGTGACTGGGTTCAGCTGCATGAAAGTTCTCTGAGAGATGCCAAGAAGAAGGCTATTCGCTTAAAAGGTAAGGATTCAGAAGATGAGTCAAATGATTGGCTCACGGTTGATGATTTTAATTAGTTAGGCTTTCCCTCATTCACCAACTTGTAAAGGTTCAATATTTTTCACTTCTCAATGGCTCTGTATTTAGGGAGTACGATTATATAAATTAAAGTATTTGCTTTCTTATTCACACGTGCATATTTCTTGTCTGTACAAGGCTAAGACTTTTGGTAAAACGTCATTCATTTCTTGAAAGTGTACAATGTAAACAAATCAAAGATTTCAAGAATAATTTTAATTTGGAAGTTTCTGTTAGTTGATCAGTAACATAGAACGTTGACGTCGAACTGTATATATAATGTATGGTGTCGTCAAAAATAAAAACGTTTTTGGATTTGATTGCAATGACTGTTATTTTTTAAAATATTCTATCCTTATAAAAAGTTTAGATGTCACAGACAATGGATTCTTTAACGTATGATTGAATAATGGAATAAAAATATGTGGTGAAAGTACACTAACATGAATTTTACCACGAAAATGATGATTTGAGTTTAGTGATTAGGGAGTTATTGCAATAAAGAACTTTTAGGAAAAGTACAGTTTAAGTCATGTTATCTGTACTTTTAAGTGTTCTATTTTCTACTTAAGGAGTCCCTCACCATACTAAGATTGGGATACAGAAAAGTACACACAAAGCAATAATAGCATATTGGAAGTTGTAAAATACACATCTACGCAGATCGGAAGCATAAAGAATGGGGTTTGGTTTGAGTGTGCATTGCTTGTACAGAAAGTTAGTGCAGAGAAAAATTGCTGAAACGACTTCGATTCTATTGTAATAATAGATGACATAATCATTTTTATAACATTGTTTTTATTATTTAATGGAATCCGTTTTTTTTTTTTTCTTCAAGTGCTACACATGGTTCTCTACTGTTATAACAAAACCTATCATAAATGACATATTTTTCTTGTAATTTAAAATAACATAATTGAAGATACATATAGCCAGTAATTTTAAATTATTGTATTAAAGTAGCGCAATTCAAAATTAAAGTAATTTGTTAAACTAATCCATCAATCAAAGACACAAATGTCATTAAAAAATGCAATAACATATGCTTACATATTTGAATATATTATTGAACAAAAAAATTAATATTTAAAATTGAAGGCAAAAGGAAATGTTGAGAAAAATACCTTAGAAATTTCAAGATAAACAATCGTTGGAGATAAAAGAAATAAAGAGTAATTTCGAATATAATTGAATATCCTCCATTGAGCTTAGAAGATTAAAACTTATCTAATAGAAGATTAAAATTTGTCTTGAGTTCTTTTTTTAATATATATTTTTTAAAAACCGCGTCATTAGATAAGATGCGACCGCATCAGACTGGGAAAAATAGATTCCGTAAAATAATAGAAAATATGTCATTTATTATTTCAATAAAATTAATATCATTTCAGCACTTCAAGAGAGGAGTAACATATAATAAGATAAGACAGAGAGAATTCAAATTCTTGAATTTTATCCAAAGTTATGGGTTCGTATCTCTCTCTACTTTTTTAAAAAAAAATAAAAATAAAAAGAAAGAAGAAAATTAAATAAAACAAGAGAGTGAACAGCTATTGTACGAATTGCTCATCAACTAAAGGAGAAGAAGAAGATATCATATCATATCATAATTACAGATTAAGGAGTACATACTGTGTACAAATGACATAGTTAGAAATTAAACTTTTTATAAGAAAAACAATTAAACTTCAATAGTTAGTTTTTCAACTTTCATATATATATATATATATATATATATATATATATATATTTAAGATAATAACATTAGAGTTAGCACGGGGACTTTTATTCATCTTTAAATTTAATAAATCTGCTACGATTTTCTCCAAAAACGATGTATAGGTAAATTAATAGAATAAAGTGTATATAAATTAACTAAAACTATAGTCTTAAATAATATTAGACTTATTAGATGCCCCAGAATAATAACAATGCACTCAAATTTTTTGCATTATTTTGGATAAATCTCAAAGTAACTTTTCCTTCAGTTTTGGCTTGATGCATAAAATTATCTTTGATTACTTTTTACACAGTCATTATGTTTATTTATTCGATCATTGTGATTTATAAATAGTAACATCTTCTCTTTTACTCATTTTCTTGTGGAGTTATTATTTTTCAATTGAGATAACAAGGTAATATATAAAGAAGAAACTAAACTGATTCCACCATTTTAATATGCTAGGATCAAGATTGTAGTGGAGAGTTTGAAAATTTGTATGAGTTTTTAAATTTAAATCTAGTTGTCACTATTCTACGCACAAAAGAATCATAAGGTATGCCTAGAAATAAGTAACCCACTAATAAAAACAATCATAAATAGTAAATACCAAATAAAGAAATCATTGAAATAAAAGGTGAATAGGATGGAATGGAATTGAGTAGGTTAGAATAGAACAAAAAGAAGTTACTATTTCATTACGTTTTAGAATGGAGAAAAACAAAATTAGTGATCTCTCTATATAAAACTCTTATAAAACCTATTACAAAACCTATTTTGTTTCTTTCAACTCTTACATCACCTGAATAATTTATGGCCATAATTTGTAATTATGTGAAATACTCAAGATGCAACCATAAAATATAAATAAAACACAAAGTGAGTTAATATTTTGATTAAACAACTAATAATAACAATTATATATTAATAGTTCAACATTATGCCTATTATTAAAGGCCATGTAATGCAACCACGAATTAAAAGTGATTTTGTTTCAAAAACTAGTATTAATTTTAGCCTTCAGAATAATCCATGACATCAAGTGAGTACGTCTGACAATCTAATTTAAACATTTTAATACATATATGATGAAACATGATGATTTTTATGTTTCTAATTAAGTATAATTTACTCTTATCCTTGACTTAGTATATGAAACTTTCATTTTTTTTTTCATTATATGATATTTTTGTCAATTTGACTCAGAGCATAATTAAAATATTAATATCTCATCAAATAATCTCTAACTTAATATTTAGATCACACTTTAGAGCATAATATCTCCATATAACTACTTATTTATATACATACATACATACATACATACATACATACATACATACATACATACATACATACATACATACATACATATATATATATATATATATATATTTTGTTCAAGTAATTATTGATATCATCATTTTCAAAATATTAATCTATTAATTATATAATATTATTCCCCACAAATATACGGTGTCTCACATTATCGAATACATAATATTGATAGATATACTAATTTAAAATCTTTATATAAAATCTAAAATTTATCACTTGAGATACATTTATACTTAAACGTTAAAGGACATTTTTTGGACATATTTTTCACTTTCACTTAAGTGAAAAATTATTATCACTTAAGTAACACTATTGTCACTTGAACTAAAATTCCTTAGAAAAGAAAAAAATTATCTCACACTTTTTCGTTTGAGTAAAATATATAAAAAATAAATATATGTATAGAAGTCTAACTATTCCAAAATCAACCAAACCATACTAAATATTTTAACATGTGTTTAAAACATTAATCTACACATTTTTCACTTAAACATATGTATAAGTCCAGTCAATTCAAAATGACTATTTGAAACTCTCAACACAACTTAACATTGCAATATTTTAATACTACCTAACTCTTTATGTAACAAACCAACAACAAAATCTCCATTTTAATTCAAAACATGCACTGTAATACATTTAAGACAGATGGAATTCAATTCTAATGCTACCATGGTTCATTTAATATGTAAGACTATTTTACTTCTATTAACACCAACATTATATAAATATAGGGACTCTCTATCACATGATCCAACAATTGAATCCAAACTCAATTCAAGTCTGTATCTATTCATAATCAATCAAAAAATATCCGAACGTCAAAAATCGAAAGTTGATAATGATAAAACATTACCTTCTCAACTTACAAACTCGTAAGAATCCAAAACATTCACATAAACCTATAAAACATTACATAAAATTTATAAAATAGAAAAAGAACTTAATATAAAAGATTTATAATAAGTTATAATTAATCATCACCTTCCTATTGTCTCACTCATATTGATTTTGAAATTATTCTTATTAAACATACAAGCAGGTTGTTTCAATGTTATCTCTTAAATTGGAGGGAGAAATAGAAATACCGAATGAAATGGAACCCATTATTCCATTTGATTGTATTTTATTTCATTTTCTTTTAAACAATTCAAACAACCAAACATAACGAGTTCTGTTTATTTCCCTTAATTCAAGCATAACTAGATGCAATAAACTAATTATAAAGAAACTTAAATCCCACTAATAAGAAAATGCACTACTGCTACACTTATTGTACATGAGGAAACCTCAAGCATGAAGTATATATATAATCGTTAATCAAAGAAAACGAAGGTAATTGACATTTTTTTATTGAAATTACCGTAACAATATTGAAAAAAATTACAAAATAATAATAAGATAGTCAAAACTCTTAACATCCCTTGAATCCAATATTTCATACTACTTGTATGCATCATACTATTTACTTGGTGCCCAAACAATAGTTCAAAGCTTTGAAGAACTTTGAAATTGCGATTCAGGTTCCAAAACGTTCACTCAAGATGATATATTTCCTTCATAAAGAGGTTACCTACATTGATTTGATAGAATTTGGTTTATACGAAAGGAAGTTCAAAAAGGCAGAGTCATCCACAACACAAGGCTTAATCACTTTCCAAAACATGCACAAGCCATTGGTAATATCTGATAAATGATTGCATAGAAAAAAAAATTATATTTCCTTTTTGATTCACTCAATATTATTATTCTCGAGAACTTTATAAGTATTACAATGACTCAAAAAAAAAAATTCCCTTTTTGATTGCCTTCACAGCTTATCTCAAGCAATTAGTCAACAAGGGACCACGGCAGAGGAAGGCGAGTATAATGTAAGATACAATGACGAATACTATAATAAGTGCAACCCTGCATGAGGAAGAGAGTGATCATAAGACATTCATATCATATATATATATATATAAGGTAATTATCTATAAAAAAACTATTTTATGTGTGTTAAGTTAATTATATGTTGTGATAATAATAATTTAAGCTTACGAAAATGTTTATTGAAAGAGAAATGACAGCTGAGACAATAAAAGAAAGCCTACAAAGTTCAATATTATTACATTTGTTTTGGTTCTCAAAATGCAGATCATAAGCATGAAATGAATTATGCAAATTAAGATATGAGTTTATTATTGTACTTACGTTAACCTAATCTTACTCCACCACAAGTTGTTTTTATAGCGACGGGACTGTCTTCTGAAACGAACCGTACTGTTATTCATTGCTGAAGTTTTCTCTACCAACAGTTCCAACCTCCCACCTCTCTCCAATACTTTTTCTATGTTGTCCACCATCACACTTCTCACCTATTATCATCACATCATAAATATTCAAAAACTACTTTACAATTTTAATATCAAATGATTAATTCCAAATCATATTAAAATGGAACACAAGAAGTAAATAATCAAGCATCTTATCACATATTAGTTTGAAATTTACATTACCACATCAAATACAACAATGTGGAATTCAAGTTTGAATTTTTCATATCAAAATCAAAAGAATCATAAGGTAAATTAATGAAACTATTCACCCAAAAGGTTTCTGCTACAAGGATCAACCTAAAGAGGTGAAATGGAGCATTTGGAATTGAAAAAGTTAGACAAGAACTCCTGAAGAGAAGCAATTATAGACAAGGATCAAAAGTGTATATAAATAAAAATGTGTATATTTAAACTTACCTGAGTCATTTCACCTTTGAGACGGTTCAATCTATCAGCATTTGGGTCATTGGAGTAATAATCCATCTGCTGGCTCAAGATCCTTGAGAATTCATCATTCATGGCATAGGCAGGAGATGAAAGAATCGCACGCCCATATGTCTTCACAAATCTTTTATGAATATCTTCAAGAAATGCAAAAGGGACCATTCCTACAGTGATTCAAAGAGAACATTCATTACAGCTCAATGAAGAATTGCAAACTTCAGTGTACAACAAATTAAACAGAACTGTTTTTCTTGTCAAAACAGTCATTATCTCATACTGCATTCTGTTTCAAGTTCACCGGGTTTCAGTGAGTTTAAATGTGATCTAGTTGTCATTGAAAATCATTTCACACTGATATATAGCATGCAAAGAAGTGTTATGTCACTGTAGCGACTAAGGACTTTGAGTTACAATAAAAGCTTTTAATAGTTTTAAAATAAGCATGCATCATACTGTGTATTCAAAGTCTAAAATCTAAAATTATATTCTTTTACAATGCACTCCAAATAATTAGTCAAATGTTAATTTTATAATGTAGGGTAAGGGAAGGGACCATGAGCAAAATTGGCCCCATATGAGTGTATCTTGGCGCCAGCAGCTTTCCACGTTGGCTTATTACCAATTTTAAGCCTCTCATCACATACAGTCTCAACAAAGAGCTGTAAATTTTGGGACAATATCCAGAGTTTTAAGATCAAAGAGCAAAGTTTACTCAAAAAAACAAAATGCTTACCTTAGATTGTCTGACAGTTTACTCATGATTTCCTCTCCTTTCTTTCCCACTAATCAAATTATGAATACCACTTGATTGGTTCAAGTGAAATTCCTCTTAAACAGGTCTCAAGTTTCAAGCTAGAGCTAGCATGAATTCCTAGCCATGTGATTCTAGATTGCAAAAGTTAAAAAACTCTAAACCAACTAACAACCTATGAGCTATATATCTCAAACAAATCACGCGATTGCAGTATATGCCAAGACATTCCAGGCACTTTGACATCATGTATAGTTAAAGATGAATGAAATAATCTGCATTGGTGTTAAAAGTAGGACCAATGCACACACGCATCGATAGATAGATAGATAGAAAAGAGCAACGAGTGAATTGATTCATTATCACCATCCCAAAAGGCCAAAACAAAAAATGATCAACGTTGTTTCATCATCGAATAATTAGATTCACCAAGCCAAACACAAGTAGCCAAGAATTGAACAAAAAATATGAAGGGATGGATACGGATGAATGAGAGGAAGCTTACTTCCAAATGCATCATCAGCCATGCAAAGAACAGTGAGGCCATCTGTCCTCTTGACATGAAAAACATAGCGATCATGGGAAAAAGAAACATTGCTATCATTGTTGCTATTATCGCCTACATTGATCTTGTTGAGTATCTGTTTGGCTACCACACTAGCATTACTCTGGGTGGCGCTGAACTCAGCCAGAACCACCTGTCCTCTTGCCACCATTCCATACAAAATCCCCATTAATCCTCAAAGGGTTTGTCAAGATCAAGATCAGAAGCTTTGCCAAGATCAAGAAGCGTAATCTCCCAAAGGCCGTTCCTTGTTTTTGTGTGGCTAAAAATGTGTAAGGAAAATGGTTTTGGTTTTGGTTTTGGAGGTGCAATTACACCAACACCAAGACAAGAATGAAGAGAAAACAAAGTGTCCATTTGATTTGATTTTGGTGTCCAAAAATGGGGTAAACGACATCTGTAAATTTAAAAGGAAACTCTGCCTCCACCCTTTTTCATGCCTAACATGGTGCCGCCAACATTGCCGAAAAACATGGACACACATCCTACGTCAAACAAAATCATAGTTGTAACTTCTAACAACAATTATAACCATTTTAAAACAAAACAAATACTTATGTCTAGAAAAAAAATACCATTTCATGATTAATTAGACTCAATATATTAATAATCATAATTTATTCTCTTTACTTGTAAATTAAGCAAAATGTTAATTTCTGGAGCATGTGTGTGGGTGAATGTTGATATGTAGCTGGTACAAGTTGAATCCAATTCGTGGAGCTATATAATAAAAGGGCATGAATAGGGTTTCTTTATGAACTAAGGAACAGACACGTACACGTTGGTTTGAAGGATAAACTGCGAGTGAGTGTATGATTAGCAGTTATGGGTAATAGGGTAAGGTACCCTTTTTATTTAAGTACATCACATCACATCACCTGGCTCCGGAAAGGCACCTACTTGCCCCACACAAAAGATACTATTCATTGAATCATTGATACTGAGATAATATAGTTTTGTGGTAGTCATTCGTACACTTTTATTTCAAAAATCACTTTTGAGCAAGATCGCGTCAGACCACACCCGTGAACGTGAGAAAAACGCGTTTAAATTTGTGTTGTAATAATTTTACGTAAAACAAATTCAACATAGTGTGAAAATAAGTTTTATTTTTTAGCTGTACGAAACATAAACTATATCTTCTTATTTATATAAAATAATATCAATTAAAATCGCTCTAAAAAATAATTATTTTATAATTGTTCATATCTTTTATTCTATTTGTAAAACTAGTATATCATCGTATGATAGTAAAACTATATATTAACATTTGTTTTTTATATTAATTTTTTACTAATTTGAGCGTCATATAACTATTTGTAGATAATTAGTTTCATTAGTCATTTGTATCTCCTTGAAAGAACTATATTATTCCTTCTGTAAAATTTGCAACTCAATTTACAAAATTTAAAAATTTCATCTCAATAAAAAAAAACTCATAAAAAATTAAATTTCAGTAATAACATTTATTATTCAACTTGGTATTCTAATGAAAGAAAAAAATTGCAGACAAATTAAAGAGTTTTTTTTTTTTCTCTTCTAAGTCATTTACCAAAATCTGAATAATTATTTAGTTAAAGCTCATCTATGTCTAACAACTTGGCATCATTATTGGATATGTTCTATTTATTTGGTGTTAAGTATTGAACATCTTTAGTTTAAATGTATACTTAAAGAATTTTTAATTCTCTTAATTTGAGATCATACCCTTAAGTATCTTTACCTTGATGGTATACTTAGAACATGCATCTCTAGTCCAAATCTAACATTTTTAATTTTATTGTGCATTTATAATTCGATTCTAAACCTTAAACATTTTAGTTTCACATCATTTCATTACTACTTTTAACTCGCTTCATATCTTTAATATATTTTCATTAATTTCATGTTTTGAACATCTCTATCTTGACTTTATATATTAAGTATTTCAAAGTTCAACTACCCTTTTGAACGTCTTATGCATTGAACATCTTGAAAAAACACGTTTGGTAATTATAAAAATTTTCTAAAAATAAAAAATGGATATTAACTAATAATATATTGGATGTGAAATGTGTTTCAAAGATACTCCACATCAATGAAATATGAAAAATACAAAAGATTTTATATATCATTAACAAAACATGAAAAATATATAATATTTTTCAACACCAATAAAAAATAATCAACCATATAAAGAATTATAATACTAGGATCAACTCAAAATTTTAAGAAAAAAATTATTTTAAGATGTTATTTTTTTCTCAACTTTTTTACTTTTATTTAATATGTAATTTAACTCATATTTATAACAATAATACTCATATTTATTTAATAAATAATATTTTTAAACCAACAATACTTTTTAATAAATAATTATCTTAATTTTCTCTACTATTCTGTTTCTTTTTCTAAAAATACAACTAAAAGCAATTTTAACATTGTACTTTAAAAAAAATTTCAATATCCGTTGAATCAATAATAGCAATGTTATATATTAATAACCTTTCTACTCAAATCTTTTTTTTTTTAATTCAAATCACTTAAATTTCTATTCCATGTCTTTCCAAATGAATCTAAATCAATCGTCTTTTTTCTCTTTCCAGCCAAATCAATCTAAATCAATGACCCATTTTCCTCTTTCCAACCAGGAAAAAAGAAAATCATAAATTAATCTTTGCAAATACAGTCTCCCAAAACTTGTTATGCAAATACGAGAGAAGTGTATTGAGAGATGGGCATATAATTGGCCGAGGGGAACCTCTGTATCAATTCAGATGACAAGATCAGATCGTATACTATGGTTGTCTCAAAGAAGATGAGATACCTTTGCTTACTGGGGCCATAATTTAGATGTATATATATATATATATATATATATATATATATATGCCAAATATATAAACCCATTCCATTTATAAACTTTTGTAGGTCATCTGACTAACATTTTGCCTCATGGCACTTGCAGAGCAATAATTTTCATCACAAAATATAATATTATATTAATCATATCTTAGCCACTTGTACCCCATCCCCATGTGTCTACATACGTTGTTAATTGTTACAAAGGAAAATTTCACCAAAAAAATCAAAATCAATTTTGGCTGCACTTAACCCAATTGCATGCATGGTCATTGGTAAACCACTAAATCACGATTGAATCAATTTCAACTCTGTACATGGCAGTTCGTACGTTCACTCGCGCACCATTAGCTTCAGGGAAAGCACCACAGCCACTAGTTTTTGCTGCAAATTTAGCATCTAGATGCTATTACTCTGACTATGGAGGGTCTTCGACATCACAGACGACAAATACCAATTAATAGGTATTAAATTCAATGTCTCTCTTCTGTCGTGGTCGGAAAACAAATTTAGATTTTCTATCAGAAAACTTTCAATATCTTACTTCATTTTCTGATATAAAATTAATTCACCACCCTGCATTTGCGTAACTGTACAATCCTTTTGAGACAATAACGTATTACTTTGGTTAGTCACCTTCCAAATTAATTAAAACAATTCATTTTATCAGTAAAAGCTTGTAATAGTATAGCAGGTATCAGTCTAATAATATGAGACCATTAGTTGACAAGAGCAGAAAGCGAGATTTGCACCAAAAGGTGTGCATAAATTGAGTGAGTTTATCTGGTTTACTTCACTTTAAAGTTTATTGATATGTATTCAAAAGGAACTATATACAAAAAGTGGTGACTCACTATTTACACTTACTTTTTCTTTTCCTGTCATGTCAAGATATATCGATGAGCGACTAAACATGTTTACTATACCATATGTGTTTGTCGTTAATTAGTCAGATAGAGTTTCACAACCAACATTTACTGTTCATACATGGTTTATCTCTTTGTATTATTAGTTGGTTCTTGTAAGATACTGAAGCTGTATCACAGAGAAAAATAGGGTGACAAGAGAGAGAGATATGACAGCAAAGGAAAGAAAGGTGATTCACGGATGCAGAAAGTTACAAAAACTAAAAGCCCTTAGAAGGAGCGAATCCCATCACGGACAGGCAAAGAGCAGCACTACACATCCCCATCAGGGACATGCTGCTATCTCTCTCTCTCTTTCTCTCTCCATCTCAATAATCATTTTCTTTCTCACATGGCTGCCAAGCTGTACTGTTTCCCATTCCCACTTTTCCCACACTACATCCATCCTTCTGCAATCCCTTTTTATTCTTACACCACTGTGTATGGTACTTCTCATCATATCATTGCCCTTCTCTTACTATACCACTAAAAAGTGACCAGTCCACACTTGCACACTCCATTGCCATTCTTCACTAAGTGTTTTCCTTTAATCAGCAAAAAGAATATATGTAAATATATCAAACACTTGGTGTCCAACCCATATACATAAGAAATACTATGTTCAGGCACATTCTATGAATTAAGCAAAGTTTCTCCCATCACTCTTTGTGGAATGAACAAAATATACAACACCAAACATAAAATTGATTCACACCCCTATCGGATAGAAATGCAAGATTGGTGCTGTAGCCTGTGATTACCTTGCTTGTACCATTTCCTCACTATTTCAATTCAAGTTAATTACCAGATTCCATACTTGATTGAAGTGTCCTTTAGATCAAAATGGTCCTGGGAGGTTATATGAAGTAATAAGAAAAACAAAAATAAAGACTAAGTGTTGGTGAAAAGTTTGATGTACAAATTAAGTTTAATATATAGCAATGTTTCAACTTATATGAAAAAATAACATATTATGGAAGAACAAAAATTTAAACTGGCAAATGTGATAAAAAATACAAAAAAACATTGTTGTATATATATCTCTTGTATAAATATCATTACTATAGCTTGGTTTACTTTGTAGTTTTATCCTTTTCAAATATCCTATCTTTAATTGTATTTATTTTCCTGTATTGTAAATAAAAATATTTTATAATTACTTCAGTTGAATGATAATTATTTTTTTAAAATATTAGTTTCTTTAAATGAGATATTTCTCTGTAATTACAGAAATAAATACATGTAAATCATATTATTAGTAGTAGTATGTTAACATAAGTTTTATTTAATATATATATATATATATATATATATATATATATATATATAAAAACTATTTTGTTTTCTATTATGTTTTTAATTTAGGCTTTCACATGACAGTCATTAACCTCGGTAATGCTTTAGTATTTATGAAATTGTAAATTTATATTTACTCAGTAATGTTTTTGGGGAAAATGAATAAAAAATATAACGATTTTTGTTATTATGTTAAGAGGTCGTTTGTTTAGATAATTCATCTTTTCTTCGCGTAAAATTATAAGTTTTAATTTTATATATGTGTAATAAGCTATCTCGAATTGAATGAAGAATAAATTTGATTTCTATAAAATAAAAGAAAGATTATTAATTTCAATCATCGATAAAAAGGTTATTGTTGGTATTTTAATGCATTAACATTTTATTATATATGTAATCAGTTGTTAATTTTTAATCAATAATTAAAATTAATTTATTTTCTGGATTACTAGTTTGAGAGAAATGGAATTATTGAATAATTGTCTCTTCTAAAAGAAATTCACATTCGTGTCGGCAGGCATTTTTGAAAAGAAAACTTGAGAAGTGATGAGAAGCCAAAATTTGTCGTGCGCAAAGCTCATAGTCAAACGTGATTAATTAGTAGATATTTTTTCCTCTTTACTACTTAAACCACAACGCCGATAAGTCAATTTCAATTTTGCTATATTTGGTTTCGGACAAAATAAAATATGAATATATAATCACTCAATTTTTTGTTATTAAAAAATCACGAAAAAAAACTTTCTTCTCAATTACAAAATATTTGAAACATAAAATAATTGTACCTATCCTTTTTTTCTTTTTAAAATTGGCCTCTCCTTCTTCCGCTATCACTTTTTAAACTGTATATAAAAACTGTGATGCTATCTGTCTCTATTTTTTTCTATTCCATAATTGAAATTAACGTCAACTTTTATGATTTTTTCCAAAATGATATATATATATATATATATATATATATATATATATATATATATATTTATTGTGTTTTTCTGAAAAGTGGAGAATATTAATGAGTGAACTAGGTATGAGATTGATTTTAATTGTTAAATTTTTTTTTTTAAGTTTGGATTGGATGGAGGTACATGTAAGAATATTCTAACTTTAAATCAGAATGGATGCAAATAAGTATGTATACGAACATTATTATGAAAATGTCCTTTTATTTATAAGAAAAATTATAGACTTAGTCACTATTATTAAGACTTAAAATTATCAACATAATTAGTGGGACAATCATGTATTGATAATTTGGATCAATATTTATTTTATATTATCACATTATTGTAAGTTATATTTAAGTTTAGACTTTTTCAAACAGTCTCAAATAATCAGTTTTTTAACTATTATCGAACTGATATGAGAACCAGTAATAGAATTATTTATCAAATTATAATGTAGCCGTAGGTGATTGAGTATATATATAAGTTAACTTTATCCTAAGATGGATGCGTGAGGTGATTGGTGGGTTTATAATCTATTCATCCATTCATCATAGGATGCCTTTTGAAGATTAAAAAAATATATATATGTGAGAAGCGTTAAGACAAGGTTTTCCTATTTGATAGAAAAAGTGATGTTATGACATACAAAAATATACAGGCTAACACATACAAATATAATGAATGCAATGCATATGCAGCTTGGTAAGTTGGCAAATGAAGTTTCACTTTCAATTCAAGACCACACTACTCTCTTTCTAAAACTCCTGAAGATTGAACAGCCCTTCCGCTACTTGTCACATTGTCTAGCCTTATCTGTTAGCTGTTTTTCCTTCTAGCCCTAAAAAACAAACTTTCAAAATGCTTATTGTTTGTTTGTGTTTATAGAAGAGGTTATAGTTGTTATGAATGAAGTAACTTGTTAATCATTTAGTGGAGTAATATCGTCTGTAAGGAAGAATGATATGAAATAATGAAATCTTTACAATTTAAAAAATTCTAGCATATAATTAAAAACTATTAAATAAATTGTTTCGTCATATGATTCATGAACGAACTTGAATCATTGATGTTAAAAAACCATCTTATATAGAGATGTGTAATATTATGGTTTAAACTTGATTTTCTTAGTTCGATTTTAATAATAGTTTTTAATAAATTATTAGTTGGCTTTAAAAAGTAAGATCTAACATTTATGTTTATTTAACAAATGAATTTTAATAATATTATTAAGACATTTATATCAGGAATATGATGAAAAAGAGATATGATTATTGAAAAATCATAATAGAAAGTAAAAAAATAAGTAAAAACTAAATTAAAAGGAACAATAAAAGAAAGAAAGAAAATAATAAATACAGTCTTTCTAAACAAAATTATCTTTCTTGAAAGGACAGAAATAATTAAGCTGTAAAAAATTATCTCTATAAGATATCAACATACTTACACAAATAATGGTCAACAATGTCATGAGAGAATTACCACCCTTAAGTGTGTCTTCATTTGCAACATGGATGAATACAAAATTAGTAAAAACAATAAGGTTTTATAGTAAAAAAACTAAAAGAGAGTAAATGATAAAAAACTACGTGAACGTGACGCATCCCATGCAGTGTTCTTCACCTCCTCAAGGCTTTACCTGTCACAATCACTTCGAATGTACTCGCAGCTTTGTATGATTAAGCATGTGCATGTGAATTGTGCTATAAAACGAATACATTTAACAAATAAAAGTTTTATAAACGACACTTAACTTTCTACCAAAGTATTCAAATCCTTTGTTTGTTGGTGCTAGAGGGAATGAAACAGTGTAAAAACGTTGTTCAGAAAACTAACAACCAACTTCAACTATTATCGTTGCCAGTGAAAGTCCTATAATATATTAATTACAACCTATGATCTTTACTTACCATTGGTAATGATACAATATAAAATATCATTTGAATTTGGAAGTATAATGGGCAAATGAATCAAATGTACCTGTCCAATTATTTAATGTCAAAAGGCCCACACATATGACATTCAAAAGAATATTTTAAGTATAACTTTATACTAAGAAATTTTGAAAATTTACTCAGATAGCAAATACTTAAAAAATGCAAATGCAAAACATTTCTTGCATGCGCAGTAGGACATTCTTTTAGTACACAAAGAAACTCAACCTCTTGCAAATAAAATCATCCTATTGTTATCTGACTTGAGTAGAAGTTTTCTGTAGCAGATGGATTGAAGATGAAATTATAAATAATCAAGTCAGAAGAATTCATATGTAGTATAAAGATAATATAAGTAAATAAATATAAGTTTATGATATTTATTTCTATTTATAAGTTATTTTAAAGTCAGAACTAAGGTATTTTTAATAAATAAAAATTATGATGATTGATAATAGAATAATTATCATACACTCAGTCATCATAAAAATATATTAATTATCATAAATTAGATTAAATTACATGAGATAGATTGGTTTGAATTTTCAATGTTCTATTATTTTTTTTAACATTGTAAGAGATTTTTAAATTTTTAATAAGATTAGAGCGAATTCATTAGAAATGGTAATTTCATCCATTATTAAGCAAGTATTGAAAATTATTTCTAAAATATCAAATAATTAACTAAATAACAACATATATAAGAACTTCAATGCCTAGTATTTTTTTTGGCTAAGTGAAAAACATGGTCACCATCACCCTTTCTTACTACGACATCATATTGAAATTGTTTTTCAACTCCTTTTTTTCACCCTTCATAAGCACTATTTCACCTGCTCTGACATAATATTGAAATTGTTTTTCAACTCCTTTTTTTCACCCTTCATAAACACTATTTCACCTCTTCTGGCATTTGTGTTGAGAATCGCTATTGCGTCTCCATCATGTCTTTTCTTTATAGTGCAAAATAGATTTTTCCATATGGACTATATTTTAGACAAATTACGTCATTTATTAAAATGACAAAAACATGGGATATGTAAAAAATAGATTATTCTATTTCGAATCATAACAGGTATAGAAAGGGTGTAATTGTAATAGAGTATGATTATACCTGATACATAATGTGATTATTCTACATGTCATTTATAGTTGTAATTAAGGAAAACATGTGTTTTTTTAGTATACAAAAACATGAGTTTTTTTTTTAATTTGCAATTTCTTTTTGGAATAAACTATAAATTTGTTTGATAAATAAAAAATACCACTACCAGTTAAGTATAATACATTTAAATAATATTTTTAATTATTTTAAATATTAAAATGTTTATTTTAATCTAAAGTACTTAATATTATAAACCAAACAAAATATAAAACCTAACTATCAAGGATGGTTGGGGCACTATCACAGAGTCGCACAAGTACGGATTTACATTTTCATTTTCAGAAAAGAAAAAATTAAAAGAAATATTTTTTTAGCATAACTATAAGGGAAAAGATGAACTAATAAGACTTAAAAAAATCTGTTCTAACTTACAAAAATTTTCACCAAATATTTACTATGTAATTTTGACAACCATCTGACATAATACATTTTCCTTTTAATATTATTAGTGTAAAAAATACTTTTTCCGATTAGTTTGAGGACTACTATTACAAATGAAGCACAAAGTATAAAATTAAAAGAATTAATTTTAGGTTTGTTGATTTTACTTTAATTTATTTAACAACTTATATAAAAAGTGGGTTTCTTACATGTAAATGTTTATTTTGTATTTACCTTTTTACATTAATTGCTAAATCAACTAGCGTAAAAGTTTAATTTCAAAGAAAAATTGTAAATGCCTTTATTTAAAGACATAATAATAATAAAATATAAAGATCTACAAATTTTCAAAATAATAATAAAATTAAAGTATAAAATAATAACAAAATACCATATCTACAATAAGAAATATAACATCATAAATCTTACTTATTACAGATCTACCATAAAAAATATATATATATTTTTTTTATCTGTATAGCGTCGCATACCTACCGTCTATATTATTTGATAATTCTATGATGAAACATATCATGAATACTCAAATCTTGCACAACCAAGATTATTGGTTTTGTTGGCATTGTAGCGGAGGGGGCATTACACTTGAAATCAAATATATATTGACTGATACATAGTGTAGGAGTGTGTAGAGTATACATTCATTTGTTTTACTTTTAATTTTCAAAAAAAACAACTAGTGTAAATGATGTCAGTTTCTACATTAATTATAAAATTAATTTATGTAAATACATTGAAATAATTATAACATTCCTATTGTGTTCTTTTTTATGAAATTATCATTCTTTCTTTCATTATTACTTGTGAACAAAACTGATGTGCAAGGTTGCTTAAAATTTATGAAAAGTTTTAGTCACAAAACATCCAACAACTGTTTGAACATGACTAAAGTGTTTTATTCTGCTATGATGATATGATATCATTTTTGCTAAAGTGTGTCGAGCTCTGACGACAAGATACCACAAGTGTATTAATTGTGGTAGTTTAAATATTGGAATAAAATTCAAATATTTTATAAGTTAAAAAGACGTAAGGAAAAAATCTTTAATAACAAAATTTGTGAAATTATATAACTTTTGGTGCTAGAAAATATAAATAATAAGAAGTTATTATGTTTCCTAAAAGTTAGTTTAATTAATATAAATATGGTTGTAAAGAACTAGAGAAAAATTGAAAAAGTGACTAAAAGTTACAATGTTAAAGAGAAATATACATACTTATCTAAAAACAATTGTGTTTAGTCAATAAAATAATTTTATATATTTATTATTTATAAATTAATTATTTTATTTTTAATTATATTTTTTCACATACGTATTTTACTATTAATCTAATGCTATGTCTTAAATATTTTTCAATCAAGTTTAAAGTAAAATAAAATAAATTTAGATAAATGTCATATATTTTCAATATAGTGTAATTAATGTTTTGAAGTATATTGATACAAATAATAGAATAAATAATATAAATAGTGTATTGGTTAAAATAAATAGTGAAGTATAAAATACTAAAAAATAAATATATAGTTATATCATAATCTTTAAAATAAAGAGTGTAGTGTAAGAATATCAAATAATAATAAAATATCTATTATGTTATATTTTTTGTTATAAAGAGGTATAAAAGTAAATAAATAAAAATCTATCTTACATAAAAAAAGGTAAAAATAATAAAGTTTTATTTTGTGAGTGTAAGAAGAAAATTCAGTCCTAAGACTTACTGAAATAATGAATGCAACATAACATATATTATCAATGCATTAAATCTTAATAAATATCATATTATGCACATAAATTTACAATATTTGGTTAGAGAAGGACCATATATATATAGATATTTGAATTATTAATATATTATGATTAATAATATTTTTATTTATTTTACATAAAATGTTTTCCTTTTTTTTGCATAATTGGATTGAGTTCATTATTTTGACATTTGTACATGTGGTATAACGAGATAGTACTGCCGAACGATAATAAATATAAAAAAAACATTTAGATAATACAGCAATATAGGTAAATAACATGAGTTTAAAATTATATAACTTTTAAAAACGGCACTTAATTAACATACATATTTTAATCATAAAGGTGCTATAAGATTTAATAATCAATATTTGTTTCTTCATGTTTAAGGAAGAAAATTCACAAAATAGAAGTAGAAAACAATAGATCCGGTGAGAGACTGTGTTTATACGAGAAATAGAAAGAACACCAGAGTTAGAATTCCGTAAAGAAGGAAAAACAAGGGTTGTCTGGTATTCGAGATTTATTCATGACCATCTTTAGCAATGTCTAATGAAAAGGCGGTAGCTTAACATAATGATATAGTTATATATGATTGGATTATCTTAACTGTGAAGTCTGAAGCAGGAGAAAGCAGAAAAAAAAATACTAACACGGCCTAGGAAATATCTGCCGTTAACGCCAAGGATCCCAACGTGAGGAAAATGAAGGTACGGTTTTGGTTGTGTAAGCAACTTAAGCTTGTACTTTGACGGGGTTTATAGTTGTGCAGAAAGTGAAGTAGCCGAGTTGTGGCACATGGTAGTTGATGGTGTAAACTGAAATTTTGGTGCACAAATATGGGAACTCATTGTATGTTAATGTTAGTATGTGTGTGTAGACTTAGATGTTGTAAGGTGTGCCAGCTTGCAAAACTTGGCAGCTGCCTTTTTAGTGTAGCTAGCCCCATCTTCACGTGATCTGCTTTCACCCTCTTTTGTTTTCTTCTCCTCCTTTCTCTTCTTATATATCATCACCCTTCTTTCTTCTACATACTCCACTATATCACTTCTCTCTCTCTCTCTCTCTCTTTCTAACAATGGAGTCCTCAAAGATCTATGCTTACCTCTTCCTTTGCATGCTCTTCATCTCCTCTTTCACTCCCATTCTAGGTTGTGGCTACTGTGGGAAACCCCCCAAGAAGCCAAAGCATGCTCAAAAACCAAAGACACCCGTTGTTAAGCCCCCTGTCACCCTGCCTCCCATCTCTGTTCCTCCCATTGTTAAGCCACCAGTCACTGTGCCTCCCGTCACTGTGCCTCCCGTCACTGTGCCTCCCATCACTGTCCCTCCCATTGTGAAGCCCCCAGGGATTATCCCTCCCGTGCTCAACCCACCAACCACCCCGGGGAAGGGAGGGAACACTCCATGCCCACCACCCAAGTCTCCGGCACAGGCTACATGCCCCATCGACACTCTCAAACTGGGTGCCTGTGTGGATCTGCTTGGGGGGTTGGTTCACGTTGGTGTGGGAGACCCAGCTGCCAACCAGTGCTGCCCAGTGCTTCAAGGACTCGTGGAGCTTGAAGCTGCAGTGTGCCTTTGCACCACTCTTAAGCTCAAGCTTCTCAACCTCAACATTTATGTCCCTCTTGCTCTTCAGCTCCTTGTCGCTTGTGGCAAGTCCCCTCCTCCTGGTTACACCTGCTCCCTCTAAACCAGTTAAGTGCACCCCCAACTCAACTCACTTTTCTTTTTTTCACTACCTTACACTATTCAAAATCACAAAATCATGTACGTTTATCATATTTATGTGTTAATAAGCACCTAGATGTGTCCATCAGCTTTTTATTTTCGTCTTTTTATGAGCTGCACAGGAATTAGTAGCAAATTTACTTCTTTCTGCAAATGGTGCTCAGTTTTCTCCTATTGAACCTTTGATTCTGAATTAAAAATTGAACTTTTTGGTATTCAAATCATTTAACTTCTCTTAACCTTTGACCATGCAAGTATATTTCTTTTCGGAACTAATTCCTTTATCACCATGCATGGTTATCTGCTTTGTTTTCTATTATTTTTCTTTCAATCTCTACCTCGGGAAGCTAATTGTCATACATGTTACTAAGCTTGTGACCAAGATCCTTTTTTTTTTTTTTTCAAAGTAATGATAATGACTGCATGTCGTTTTCTAAAATATTATTAGAGGTTTGTTGACTGTGTGTAAGCAAGAAAAATTTCCAAGAACTTCCTATCCACTAAAGTAGAAATGGTTAAATTAATTAAAAGATTAATTTCGATGTTTATGATTCTGTTTAAACAATTCAATAATAACACAAACCCGACATTCTTTTCTCCAAATTTCCAAGCAAAATAATACCTTTTTTGTAAAGATCACTTTTGCAATCTTTTTCTTGAAGCTGCTGCTATATATGATTATGGATGGAATTGTGGAATGGTGATTTAATTAGCATTTGGTTTGAGTAAAGTAAAAATGTATGGTCCTATTTTGAACCCGTGAACTTGAAAGGTTTGTCTCATTGTATGTCACGGCCTATGTTTTGCAGGTGAAAGGATTGAGGAATATATGGTCAAAATCGACATGAGAGGATGTTGAACCAACCACTCTATCTCTCTTCTCTCCTGATTGGAATTGCTGTTGCTTGTTTTCCTATTATTTGTAAAACCATTTGTTTTCAATTCAGATTGTTGCATGTATGTTTTAATCCTAGGCAAGTAGCAGTAAAGATGCTTTTTTGTGACATTTTCAATTATTAATTTATATCAACTGTGCTTTGTTGAATATATCAGGTTCGTGTTTCTTTTCTTTTCTTGTACAGCATTTGCTTCAATGACAGTTGGGGATCTAGCTGCTGTTCAATCTCAAATCTCCCTAGAAAATAAAAGAAAAATATTAACCATATACAGTTTTTTTGTGGACATAGACCATTTGCGGTTTTAGAGAAACTAAATAAAATATTTACCCAGTGGTGTTTCATTTTACATCCGCTTTGAAAAATAAATTATTACATTTATTTTATAATTATGTGTTATTAAATAATTAAAAGTACACATTATTAAGTAATAAAATGTATAATTTATACCGACAATTTTATGATATTTGATGCAAAGTACAAACTTATAATTCAAAAATAAAGTATTTATTTTAATCCCAATAATGTGACAATAAATTTATTACTCTTATTTTATACTTATTATTGTTTTTTTTTTCATCAATAAATAAATGGAGAATAGAATGATACATGAACAGTTTCACTAACTCAGTCTGACGTGTGATTTTGAAGGTTTTTTTATGATTGATTTGAAGTTAATTTATTCAAGTTTAGGTTTTCAAAATAACATTTTTACAATGAATTTAACTTGTATAATATATATTTTAAAATTATATTAATATATATATATATATATATATAATTTTTTTAATAAGTCTCATGGCTGCATTGTTTTAATTTTTTAAAGGATCAAAATTTTGCAATATGGCACCAATGTGCTTTAATAAATTAAAATATATTTTAATGCCCTAAAATTATCACCTTTATATAAAAGTTTATGTTCATAGAAAGTTTCACAAGGTGGAAAAACACGTGTTAAAGTTCCTCTACTAAATCAATACTTTCAGCATCATATATTGAATAAATCACATTAGGAATCACTTTTGTATCTTCTATTTTCATCTTCTGTTACATTTTATTTATTTTTCTAATTTCTTTAAATATCTTTTATTCTTATCTTCTTTTAAAACTTATATCATGGTGATCTTATATATTTTTCTAATTTTTTTGAAGTATTTGTTTTCATCAATAGTGAAGATATTGCTTGCAATAACATTTAACAAGAATAGTAAGAGATTTTTTATGTTTTAAGATCTTAGTATTTATATTTTATCTTAACTAAGGTTCTATTGTAAGGTTCAATATCTTATTGTGTAAGTTGAATTTTTCAATTTTTAGAAGTTCACATAAAACTTAAAAGTATAATAATGAACTGGTCTAATTGGAGTTTTAGGTAAATGAATATAGTTTTTTTGTGCGGATGAATTGATAGTTATGGGTTTTCCTTCTTTCCTTTACTCTTACACATTAAATTTGAATTAAAATATTGTGCGCACATGGAAGTTTAAATAACATTATATTTGCATCTCTTTGAAGTTTAAATTTGCTTTGCCATAAAAGTTATCTTGAATTAGAAAAATAATACATCTATACTTAAAAATATTTTGAAAGTTCAATTTTGTCCTCACTTAAACTCATCACTATATATTTCTAAAACAACTTTCTTCCAATAGAAAAAATAAATAAATAAACATTGACTCTCTCTTATACAAATTGTGAATTTTTAATTGTGCCATCAGTTTTAACATGTGTGTTACATTTCTGCACTTAAGTGATATACATATTAAGAAGAGAAATTCATTGGAATTGAAAATCATTTTCACACTTTATACTTAAATACTTTGCGAGGTTGATATCGAACTACTTTTTTTATTGTGTGTATATATAAATAAAAATGTAGGGACTTAAAAGAAAAATAGATAAAAAGAATATGGTAAAGAAATAAAAATAGGATGTTTAGAATTAAAAGAAATGAAGAAAATTAAGAAAATATTATAATTTTATTTTTTGCTTATTATTATTGTTATTTTATTTAATTAAGTTTTAATTACTACATAAATTTGAGTATTTTTAATTCACCTTTTATTAAGAATATTGTGTGTTATTTTTTTGAAAGTATTCTACAATTTGATTTGTCATTAATAAAATGACCTGATCGTTATTTTCTTTTTCTTTTTCTTTTTTTCTTCCAAGCTCATCGGTTTACTTGTTTTTATCCTTTTTTTTTAAATTTATCAATCAACTTATTATTTCTCTTTAAAAGCGAGTTGAATGATAAACGGTAGAATATTGAAAAAGTAAAGAATCAACATACATTAATCAGAGATAAAAAGTAACAATCATATCATTTTCTTAAAAGTAAAAATTTATTAAATGATTAAAACTTATTGAAGCTTTATTATTTTTATTATATTTAAAAAAATAAAATTTACTGACATTTTGTATTTTTCAACTTTTTCCGCCGTTACACGTAAGCAAATTGGTGACACTCTTTTACTTTTTTACTCTTACATTTTGTGGGAACGAAATAAGGTTTAGCTTTATCTGGATTAAGGAATAGAAAAGGAAGAAAAAGATAAACAAAAATAGAAACATAGGTTGTTTGGAGTTAAAAATGAATCTAAAATTTGTAAGTGATATAATTAGTTTGGTAAACTAAAAAATTATGTATTGATATATTTAAAAGATGACCAAAGTCTCTTTACAATAGATATGAAATATCATTAAATGTTAAGAAATATTTAAATATCTACCACCTGTGTCGGGTTAAATTATTTGTCCCATTACGAGTCACATGTACCCACTTATAAAATAGTCATCAATTATTTGATAGTCATCAATATCTGTGATTTTGTAAAATAACTTGCTATAGAAAATTAATTTTTAAAAGTATAAATCAAAATTAGAATAAATTTCAAGTTAGAATAAAAAAAAAAGACATTATAAAATCTTAGTGTAAGTAAAGATTAGAGCACAAAACAACAAATCAAAATATGTTGCTTGGAAAACAACCACAATTTAAATCAATTAAGTATCTTGAATAAGTTAACATAATTGCGTTACTTTAAGATAACAAACTATAATTCATCTAACTATAAATCAAATAAAAGTAATTTCACATATAGAAAAAATGTAAATATTTAGATTTAAAGTGTTTAAGTCTCATTGTAATTTCCGGATATTACTCCAAGTATTGGTTAAGTACATCAACAATATAGTGAACGATTGGAATTGTGATCTTATAACTCCAACATTTATTGGTACAATATGCATCAACAATCAAGTTAAGTGATGATATTCCAAATCACGTGTAATAAGAAATGTTGCATGAAATAGGCATCCATCAGTTTTGAATCTTACTTTTTGAGGAGACATAATTATGGTGTGAAGTTGGTAATTGATTATGCCTCATCTTTTTTGTATCCGTGACCATCAACAACCACAAATTCTCATCCAAGGAAACAACACCATTCACCATACACAACAAAATTCATCCAAGTAAAATGAAAATTTTCGATACAATTCGAACCTATATATTGTGGAGCTCCAACTCAAACGATAATCATCAATGGTGACCAAATTCAACCACCCTCTAGAGAACTAAATATGTATGTGAATAATTTTAAAGTTTTTCTTGTGGTTTTGTCAGTATAATTACAATGTGTGTGTGAATGACTTTTACATAAGCACACTTCTCTTTGTTCACACGTGAATATAAACATAAACAGAGCATGTAAGTGTGTGAATCAGTAGATTTTTTGGTGAATCCGTGAGTGGATAAATTTGGGACACAGAGTGACGTATGGTTCCACCTGATGGAGATAGAAAGGGAAAAACAGACGCTGGTTTTGCTTTTCAATGGGCTCTCAAAGATTCCGCGGATATTAAAATATTCTATAACACGTTTTTTAGTATCAAAATTTTCCTAGTTAAAACAATTAAAAATAAAAATAAAAAATCTTTAAATATGACTCGAAATTCATATTTTCATAATTTTAACTAGTAAAAAACATTGTTAACATTTTTTTTGTATTTTTTATGTTAAAAGAAATAAAGAAAAAACAGAGGGAGCACTCTTCAATTTAGGCCTGTGGTGTGAATGTGAGTATCAGAAATCAGAATTCAGAAAATGGGGTATAGAATTGTCCCCAACAACACTTTAAATGAATATCCAAATGCAGTGTACATCTGTGGTGTGTGTGCCCCCACACTCCCACACTTTCACTACACACACTCCTTTTGTTTCTCATCACTCATCATAATCACACTACACTTCATGCAAAAGTCTGTGCAACTTTTTTATGCACCATTATTCCGGATATTCTTGTCTTGATACAGTTTAAATATTTACTGTTCAACTATCTGATTGTATATTCTACTATTTAAGTTAGATTATATCTTAAATATTTTCAATACTTTTAAAATTAAGTAAAACTATTATTGATCAATATCAATATCTATATCTTTAACTATAATATTCAAATTATAAAATAAATATAGTGAATATTTTAATAGTTTAAAATGAATAGTATAATATGAAAATATTAAAACATTTGTTACTATTTATCATTATCAATATCTTATATAATAAAAATTTATCTTATATAACAATAAATAAATAGTCCTACCCTGTGAGTTGAAGAAGAAAACCAAAAATATATAATAAATTTTACCTTATATGGAAACATTAAAAATAAAATTTAATAAATAATATACGAATAAATATAACAAATTATAAAAAAATAAGAAATATGGCATTTTAAAAAACGCTAGTACATTTAAAAAGTTACACTGATTAGTAAGAAAAATATATGTCAAACATGTTTTCAAACTTTGTTTAACTAATAAAAAATTGTCTTAAAATATTATATATTAAATAAAGTTAAATATTATATATATATATATATATATATATATATTAATTTGATAATACTTATATTATATCATTTAACCTTATAATTCTTTAACAATTAAATTCTAAGTTCGTTATCAGAATATCAATTTTTGAAATATAAGAGTTCTTAAAACAATATAAAATAGTTATGAGTGAAATTCTATTCTTAGAAATATAACTCATATGATTTAATTTGTTATAAAAAAAAAAGGTAGAATTACATATAGTCATATTTTAAATTTAAAGTTCAAATCACTAACAAAAGTAAAGAGTGAATACCAAAAGATAATATACATAAGTCTAGTGGCTAAATTTTATTCAAACAAAAGAGAATTTAATTACACATAACAATAACAATAACAGAAAGACAAATTAAGAGAAATTCAATCAGAACATTAAGAAATTTCCTCATTCACGAAATTCTTGATAAACTAGCCGTGCGGTTGATATATATATATATATATATATATATATATATATATATATATATATATATATATATATATATTTATGTTGTTGTACATACTATAAAATTCAATATGCATAAAATATGGTTAATTATACTTACTCCTAAAATAAATTAATCTGCCATTAACTAAAGTGATAGGTCATTTGTGCCATTGATGACAAGTCAATAATATACTACTAAATTATTACAGTAACATCTAATATATTAATACTCAATCATGTATGATGATTAATCATTGTTCATTAATAATGTCCAAATTAAGTCATTAACTTGTTGGTCTGAATTATGAAAAAAGTGTTTTCCTCTATGATACGTAATAATAACTATGTCACCTTGAAAAGCAACATCTTAGCCCCACTGTTACTACAAGTTTTCGTAATTGAGCGAGATTCTCGCACTCTAAGGACAATCTGATCTACAGAGACACCACATTTTTATTTTGTTATTTATTTATAGATAAGGTATGAATAACAATGTTTTTTATACAAATACTTAGAAATCTCTAACCATTTAATTTTAAGATTATTGTAATTTAAAAAAGTCTGAATTATTCATATATTATAAATTATTGCACATATAATTCTTAAATAGTTTAATTATGATTTTAGTTTTAAAATTTGAGGTCAATTTTTCCTTCAGTTGCTCGAATTAAATAAAAATGAATGTAATAAGAGTCTTAAAATTGAACCAATCTAAAAAAACATGATAACTAGCTTTTAATTGTAAAATTATGTAATTTCTTTATGATTATATAAAATAATTATAAAAAATTAACAACATATATTTTCATTTCACATTTTTTTATTAAAATATGTGTAACAGTTTTTTTTATTTAGTTTAATAATTTTATAATAACAAAAGTCAAACCGAAAAATAATTTTATTATTCTTTCAAATTTAGTATTAAGGACTATAAATAATTTTTTGTTTATTTTGAAAGACAAAAAATTAATTTGAAAATTTGAAAAAGGAAAACTAAAATTGCTCTACATTTTAAGAATTAAAAAAACATAACTAAACCTTCTAAAAAACTCAAATAAAGGGCTTTGATTGTATTTATTTTGAACCTAAAAAACAAATAAACTAACTTATACATTTCTGAGTTTTTAAAACCATAAAAACTGGTCTTACGAAATTAAGATATTGTGTTTCTAATTATTTCGTGTGTAGTACACGATCCCCACACATGCATCCTAGAGGATAATACACATTTGGATTTAATAGTGAAATAACTATAAAACAAGCACATTAAATAACAGGTGTCATATCATATTATTGCGTGGAGAAAAAGAAAATATTAGCCTAGGTAGATTCAAAATGAAAAGTAGAATAATTAATACTCAATAACGGTATTCGCACACAAAAGCTTACTTAGTGCTGGTAATAATTCTTTCTTTCTTATTATCTCACAAGAAAGCATGCCAGAAACCATGGAAGAGGAAAAACAAAACAAGTTGGGAAAAAAAATGGTTATCTGTTATTATTCTATTATCACACTTTTATAGCAGCTTCACCCCAAAAGTGATGAGACCAACCCTTGCCAACAATAGGGAAAGTGAACTACTACTACAATAAAGGTTAGTTTTGTATCAATTCAATTTATATACAAAACATAAATCTTATTTATGCAATCCAAAAATCAAATTCATGTTATATAGATAGAGATAGATATTATGAATTGGATACATTACTTACGTATTGTAATACTGGTCGCTCTCTGGATAAAAATTAATGTTCAATATTTATTTCCTCTACATTCACAAAATCAATATATATATATATATATATATATATATA